>OLLS01000127.1_pt1 | contig 115825 bp, 104 predicted proteins | sample 1604631 | NCBI WGS metagenome assembly OLLS01 (sample SAMEA104055725, study PRJEB20765) | soil metagenome | biome: Arctic tundra; feature: Polygonal ground; material: soil | place: USA | collected 2011-09 | depth 0-0.5 m | reverse complement strand
CCCTTGCTGGAATGGCCGTTCCGCTTCGCGGCCCATCTGGCTCTTTATGATTTACCCTCGTGGGTCTGGGCTTGTGCCCATAACTATTTATGGCCGACCCTCATCATCGGCCTGTTGCTGGCCATCGGTCTTGTCTTCGCCTGGCAAGCGGAGCCGTTGCGCATGTCGCTGATTAGTGCCGCTCTCGCTTATCTGATCATTCACGGACGGGGATGGTCTTATCAATCAAGTCTATTTTCCCAAACCACGGCGAGTGAAACCCAAGCGGTAAGCACGCCTTCTGCGGTGCCAGAAGCGGTTAAGCTTTTGAAGTTACGAAGCGCTAAGTTAAAGCATAAATCTTCAAACTCGATACCCGTCGTGGCATACCAACCCGCCGTTTCATTTATCCCCAGCCCCTCATCCGCCAAAACACTCTATGACCCTAAAATACTGGAACTGGAAATCGCCGCCATACCCGCCAACAGCATTATCAAAGACTACGTCTTTCAACCCGATGAAGGCATGCCGGCGGATTTGGCCGTCAGCCGCCTGCAAGACCTGACCGACGAAGACAAATACGCCATGATGATCGGCAGTGGAAAAGTAAAAATCTTGTCCGTCATCCCCAGCAACACCAATTTCACCATCACTTACAAAAGCACGGACCTCTTCGGCCTTTTGGGGAGTAGTTCGGGCACCATGAATATCTTTTTGGAAGACATCAAATACATTCACATTAACGAGATTGATCATTTCTCCAAGCCCCCTATAAACAACGGGGACAGGCCGGGGGCTCAACCGGATGTTAAGTATCAATGTACCGTAGTGGCGAAGGGCGCGAAATATCCCCTGACCATTCAATGCGCCTCGACGGACGATCTGGAAAACCTGGTCTCGACCCTGGAATATTTTATCCGCCACTCCCGCCTGAGCCATGACGCCCAACCGGGAGGCATGCCCTACCCCACCCAGGGTTTGGTGTTAAGAGACCAAAACCAGGTGGAAAAGCTGTGGGTTGGCAGCCCCGTGGGAAAAGCCGGTCTGAAATTGGGCGATGTGATTTGGAGTCTCGATAAAAACTCGCAGGACCAGCAAGACCGAAAAGCCCTGGAATCCGGGTTACAGGCTCTTACCCCGGGTCCTCACAACCTCTATATGGTTAACCCGGCCGACTTCGCCCAAGCCCAAAACGATGTGTCTTTTGGCCGGGCCAGAACGTTTAACCCCAAACGGTATCTGGTCCAAATCGTCGGGATTTAACCTCGAAATCTTCTCAAGAAATGACATTTCTGTCGTTAAAACCACTCAAGTTACCGATTTTCAGGCCATTTTCATGAAGAAATCTTCACTTTTGAACTAAATATTGGTTCAAAGGGTAGACTTTTGCCCACCCGTGATTATTATGTAATCCATTCGTAACTTGGAATTAACATTTCACAGGTTTGTTTTCAAATCAACGCTTTACAGCCTTTAGCATCCACCTACGGGATGGGGGTTGTTTCTCCACTTACCCCTCCCCTTGTTTTTGACTTCGTTGCGCCGCGTCCCCTATTGACGCTGGTTAGCACAAATTCATGATCGGGGCTTCCTCCTGATGTCCTGATCGTGAAAATTTAAGGGGGTTTTGATGAAATTTGAAAATAAGAAGTGGGTTTTGAGTGTGGCTTTGGCCGGCGCCCTTTCCTTGGGTGTGGCTTCAGTCGCGAAAGCCGATGATTCAACGGCGTCTTCTGCCGCGACTCCAGCCGCTGCAACGGCTGGTCCGGTGTTTAGCGCCTTGGCTCAAGAATCTGCTGTTCAAACATTCGGTATCAACGGCGCGGGCGATACCTTGAACGCTGGCTTGGAAAATGTTCGTGTTAAGGCTACCTATGGAATTGATGCTTTGGATACCTTAACGGTTCAGACTTCCTTTGCCGCCAGCACTGGCGTCGGCACCTATTTTGGTGGTTTTACCCTGTTGGATGCCTATGACGTTCATACCTTGAGCGACATCAACCCGGGTTTAGCCTTGAAAGTCGGTCAATTTAAGACCGGTTTCGGCCAGGTCGGAAATTCGACCCCGGATCAATTGATCCGTACGCAATATTCGGGAATTTTGGGTCTCGCTTCGCCTAACAATGTTGCCAACGAAGGCAACAACTGGGTAATGGGCGTGGAAGCCGATCAAAATTACAGCGATTTGAACGTTCAAGTGGCTGCGATTCAAAATCCGTTGGTTGCCGGCAATCCGGGAACCAGGGTTGATTATGTCGGCCGCGTTCAATGGAAAGGCACCAATGTCGCTTTGGGCCTGTCTGACTATTTGTCCTCGACCATTAGCCCCAACGTAAATTCTTTGGGTGCCAATGCTTCCGTTAACATCGATGTGCTCCAATTAGATTTGGAAGCCATCTTCGGTGGAGCCGGAATCAATGGTTATAACGGTACCTTGTCAGCCAAACTTTCGGGTTTCCAACCAGCCGCTTGGTATGAATTCAATACCAACTCCGCTGGCGCAGTGGGTCCGGACGATTTGGGAGCTGGCTTGAATTTCAACATCGGGGCCAAGACTCGTTTGGCCTTGGATGTGGATTTTACCGGCCCGAACGCGGGTGATATCTTGTCGGTTAACACCGAAACCGCTCAGCTTCAAGAAGTGTTCTAAGAAGCTGTCGTAATCCCCGGACTTTCCGGGGAAGTTTAGTCTCGATCCCGGTTCCCTTGGGGGGGCCGGGATTTTTTATGCCATTTTCAGGACTTTTCAGGCCTTAATTTGTTCCTTTAGACTTGTACTGTTGGGTATTTTGTATTTAACTATTTCCTGAAATAAGGCCCCTTTACGGGGTCTTTATCGGATTGAGAGTACTTGTTTTGCCTTCGCTGCACCGCGTCTCCTGAGGCGCCGGTAAGCAAAAATTCATCTCGGAAGGCCTGACTTCCGGAATGAAAATTTAAGGGGGTTTTGATGAAATTTGAAAACAAGAAGTGGGTTTTGAACGTGGCTTTGGCCGGCGCCCTTTGCTTGGGTGTGGCTTCTGTCGCGAAAGCGGATACCCGTTTGGATTCTTTGGGTTCGGATGCATATCAAATTGACGATGTGGATTCAATTTGGACCTATGCAAATAACCTTTTGCAATACAAAAACACGGTTGATTTCCGTTTGAATCCAAATGGAAATGGAACAGGTGCCGCTTTTGGTGGCGCGGGAGCAGCTGGAGCCGACGAATGGGGCGGCGTGATTCATGATTTAGGAGACGATTTCGGTACCATCGCCACCTACGTGAACCGTCCTGCGGCTATTTCTAATACTCAAAAAGGATTGATTGGATCAACTTTAACTTTGTTCAACAATCCCACCACCCCGGTTGGCAGCTCAATCAACGTTTATGCTCCGAGCAGCAACGTGGACGTGTTTTGGGCCAAGAGCGGTTTAGGTCTGCACTTATCCTATGGTGACAACGAAGCTGATGTTCCCGCCGCTGGTGCTGCAGCCGTTCGCAGCCAGGTTTGGGGATTGTCCGCTGGCTTCGATTTGGGTTCGTTCATGAGCTTTACCACAAGCGAATTCCATGTGGACGCCGCAGAGGATTTCTTGACCAACTACGCCCTGAAACCGGCTACCGATGATGGGGTTTATACCTTCAAATTGGGCTGGGAAGGCCAAACCACCTTGAACTCGAACGATTCTTCGCACGTGTTTGCCGAGTTGCATTACGACAACGACAGCTTGCCGATGGGTTTTACTGGCGTTGGTGCTGCGGGACAAGCCGCCAATGATTTGGAAGTTTTAATCGGCGGCAACATCAAGCACAACATCAGCGAAAAGGGTTTTGTGAATACCGGCCTGGAATTTGAGTATGACGGTATCAACAGCACCACCAACGTAGGCACCGACGCTTGGACCTTGGTTTGGAATGGTTCCGTGGAAAGCGCTTTGAACAGCTTCCTGACCTTCCGCGCTGGTTTGGACAAGATTGTCTTCAACCGCACCTACACCCAAGGAACGGCCGCTCAAGTTGACAGTAGCTTGGTTACGGCAGCTGGCATTACCACGAACAACAACGTTTCGTTCAACACGGGTTTCAGCGTTAACGTTGAAAACTGGACGTTGGATACGGATTTGTCCGTTGCTTCGTTGGAAGGTTTCATTGCTGGTCCTGCCCCTGGAAAAGGTATATTTTGGGGCCCAGGCACTATCGGAGCATTTACCGAAGCGGATTTACGCTACAAGTTCTAATTTAGTTGTTTGTCTCAAGAGCCCCGTTTCGAATGAAGCGGGGCTTTTTTTATGCTCGAAAACGCTATGATATTGCCCGAAAGGTTGGTGCTATGCGCGTGACTTTAAAAACTTTATTCATTTTGTCTCTCTTAACTCTTCTTCAAACAAGCCTTCAAGCCCAAACCATAACCCCTACTATTGCCGTGACTGACACCGAAAGTACCGCCATCGCTCAGGAAAAAGAAAAAATCGAGCTCGAACAACTGCAGCTGCAAGACGCCCAATTGAAGTTAAAACTCATGCAGGCCCAGGCCCAATTGACGCCCACTTCCCCAACCCCCACTGCCCCGCCCGCCGCGGTCAACGGCGACCAGGCCAAACAGGCTTTGGAGGACTTTAAACTGACCGAAAGCAAAAAAGCCGAAGCCCTGGCCAAAGAAAACAAAAACAAAACCGATGTTCTAATCCTGGATTTGGAGAACGGGGAAGTTTGGTACAAAGGCGTCCGCTACGGCATGTACGAGTTTTATAACCTGGCCGCTGACCAGGGCTGGAAGGTGACTAAAACCGTGGACGAAAGGGACCCCTCGGGCCACGCCCGCAATTTATTCGCCTATCAGAACGTCTCCCTGTTGAGATATGAAAACAAAGACCAGGGCATTTTTGCGATGAAAGCGCCCCTGAATAACGGCGACATGGACTTTCTGACGCCCGAAGGCCTCTCGTTTAAGTCTTCCAACGGGGATGTGCGGGACAATTCGCAAAACGCCTATTTTAAATACGACAGCCAGGGCGAGGAAAAGAACCAAAAAGTCCTCAAATACGTCAGCCCGGAAAACTTTTTGGGCTTTAACGTGCAGATGGAATTCTGGTTTGACCGCCAGGACAAGATGACCCGCATCCGCTACGGGGTTTTAGGCGAACACTAATTATATTTAGGAGCCTCAAATTGCCGAACGAACCCAATGAGAATCAAGGTAAAGCTGCATTTGAACTTTATAAACAGACTGTTTTTTTACGTGATGAAAATCTTAAAAATTTTTACGATTGGTTTTCAGAATCAACCCTAAAAATTAAAAATTTTACAAAACATTCATAATAAATAAAAAAACAAAAAGGATTCTCTTCCCTTAAACACCTTTCCTCCCGGTAACCTCTTTTCGGCCCCTCCCCCCTTTTCGGTTTCCACTTTTATTTCTACTATGAGCCCCAGAAAGGAAAAAACCATGTCCCAACTAAGACCGATTACCCAACTGATTGAAGGCAAAAACACATCCGACGGCGCCGGGGTGAAGCTGAAACGCGTCATCGCCACCCCCGAACTGGACCATCTGGATCCCTTTTTGCTTTTAGACGAGTTTAAAAACGAAAATCCGGACGACTATGCCGCCGGCTTCCCCGACCATCCCCACCGGGGTTTTGAAACCATTACTTATCTTGTGGCCGGAGCCTTTACCCATCGGGATTCCCACGGAAACGAGGGCCATTTAAAAGCCGGAGCGGTGCAATGGATGACCGCCGGAAAAGGCGTGATTCACAGCGAAATGCCCGAACAGGCCGACGGACTGGCCTGGGGTTATCAGTTGTGGCTCAATTTGCCCGCCAAACTGAAAATGACCGAACCCAAATATCAGGACATTCCCTCCGAGAATTTGCCCGTGGTGGACAAAGACGGCGTGAGGGCTAAAATTTTGGCCGGAAACTATAACGGCACCCAAAGTCCCGGCAAAAGTTTTATTCCCTTTGATTATTTTGACCTGACCCTGGCACCCGGAGCCGTTTTTACCCAGCCCGTACCGGAAGACCGCAACGCTTTCATCTATGTCATCGACGGCAAAGCCAAAACCGGCGCCACCGAGGAACCCACTTATGTCAAAGCGGGCTATTTGGGAGTCTTTGGCCCCGGCGATTCGGTAAAAGTTCAGACCGGGGAGGACAAACCCCTGCGCCTGCTTTTCGCCTCGGCTCAAAAATTAAACGAGCCTGTGGTTCGCGGCGGCCCTTTTGTCATGAACACTATGGGTGAACTGAAAAAAGCTTTCTACGATTACCAAACGGGAAATTTGGGTTAAACCTTTAACAAAAATTCATTCACGGAGTGAGCCAAGTTTAACGAGTAAATCTTTGTTTTTCATCGAATAAAAACTCGCCTTTAACCTCCGTTTTTTTCGTGAACTAAGCTTTAACAATTATCAATGGGAAATCCGGGTTAACCCAATAGCTCGGCATGGTTTATGCGTTAAAAAAATTTTATTTTTTTATTTATCTATTGAGACGAATTCAATTAAGGAGAAAGATAAAGGCGGTCGCACTACCAATCAGAGAACGGGCCACTACCACATAAGAACTGGGTGAGCCCCTGATCTCCGGAGTTCCGGAGCGTGCGGCCTTTTTTTTGCCCTGTGCCTGATAAAATTTTGCCACGCTCATCAAACGGAAAATTGTGGATTAATTTCGTCGGCATGAGAATGTTTCTCAGTTCTCCAAAAGCTTGAGTTCCCCCGAACCCTTGTCCTAAGATGGTCCCTCCTGAATCCGTAACATTATTATTTTAATCTTTCCCTGAAAGGGACCCCTGATGCCGATTCCCATCCCCCATCACGCAAACGAAAAACACAAAATGTCCATGGCCGACATAAGGGATTTGGTGGTGGGGATGTCTGACGGCCTGACCGTACCTTTTGCCCTCTCCGCCGGGCTCAGCGGCGCGGTGCACAGCAACGTCATTATTATCACCGCCGGTATCGCTGAAATTATCGCCGGGACCATCTCCATGGGGTTGGGCGGCTACCTGGCCGGCCAGACTGAGGTGGAGCATTACGAGGGCGAGAAAAAACGGGAAGAACATGAGGTCAAAGTCATTCCCCAGGAAGAGCTTGATGAGATCAAAAACATCCTGGAAACCTACGGCATCTCACCCGAAGTGAGACAGGGTGTGGCGGACGACCTGGCCAAGGACCACAAAAATTGGGTCGATTTTATGATGCGGTTTGAATTGGGGCTGGAAAAGCCCAGGCCGCACCAGGCTTTTCAAAGCGCCTTTCGCATCGGCCTGTCCTATGCGGTGGGCGGCATGATCCCGCTGTCTGCTTATTTCCTGACCAGTGAACCCATTCATGGATTGGCTTATTCGTCTGTTATCACGGTCATCTGTCTGATCATCTTTGGCTATTTTAAAGCCAAGGTCACCCACCAAAACCCGGTCAAAGGCGCTCTGACCGTAACATTTACCGGTATCGCCGCAGCTGGCGCGGCCTTTGCCATCGCGCGATGGATCAATGGCTAAATCACCCAAAAACTCTCCGTTTAAGTCAATTCCCCCCACCGTTTTTCAATTAGGCCTGGTGAGTCTTTTCAACGATATGGCTAAGGAAATGATCTATCCCGTGGTGCCGCTCTTTCTCGCCCAGGTTTTGGGAGCGGGCCCGGCGGCGGTGGGCTGGGTCGAAGGCGTGGCCGAATCGACTTCTTCCCTTTTAAAAGTCTTTTCGGGTATCGGCGCCGACCGGGTTAAAAAGAAAAAACCCTTTCTCATATTCGGCTTCGCTATTTCGACCCTGCTTCGTCCTCTGGTGGGTTTAGCCAGCACCTGGCCCTGGGTACTCATCCTTCGGTTCGCGGACCGCATGGGCAAAGGCGTCCGTTCCGCGCCCCAGGATGCCTTGATTGCCGATGTGACAAACGATTCCAACCGCGGCGTTTCTTATGGCTTTCACAGCGCCATGGACGACGCGGGTCAATTGATCGGCCCCTTTATCGCGGGGGGGCTTCTTTTATTGGGTCTTACTTTCCGTAACGTTATTCTTCTTTCGATTATTCCCGGGGTTCTGGCCTGGATAACCGTCTGGACGGTTCATGAAAAATCTTCCGGGCCCCTTAAACCCAAGAAGCTCACCTTGTTTGAGGATTGGAACACTCTTGGGGGCAACTTTAAGAGTCTTATAGCGGTCCTCTTTATTTTCAGCCTGGGCAATTCTGCGGACGCTTTTTTGATGATCCGCCTTTCCCAGGTGGGCGTTTCCAATTGGCTCATCGCCCTTCTCTGGGGTCTTCATGGCGGTGTTCGGATGATCACTTCTCCCTACGGCGGCAGTCTTTCGGACCGCTGGGGCCGTAAGCCGCTGATTATTTCCGGCTGGTTCTATTATGCTCTGATCTATCTGGGCTTCGCTCTGCTGTCGGACAAAACCAGCATGATCTTTCTTTTTTTGGCTTACGGCGTTTTTTACGGCCTTTGTGAGCCTTCGGAAAAAGCTTTCGTGGCCGACCTGGCCCCTAAAACATTGCGGGGGACTGCTTTCGGTTATTACAACTTGATCATCGGCCTGGGCGCCCTGCCGGCCAGTTTGCTTTTCGGATGGGTGGCCGGCACCTGGAGCTATCCCTGGGCTTTCGCGGTGGGTGCTGGTTTAGCCGCATTGGCCTCACTGCTTCTTTTGCTTATTCCCAAGACAAAATAAAAAGCGGGCTGGTTTCTGTTTGCCCGGATTCCTATTGTCACCAAAGGGTCCCAAAAGAGGGGCCCTTTTTGATAAAGGAGACTTTCATGAATACTCCGCGCTTTCTGGCTGACGACAACTTAACTGAGAAAACTTTTCAGCGAACCGAAATAAAGCCTTATGACAACGAAGGCCTGCTGGATGCCTATTCCAGCGCGGTCATTTACGCTTCCGAAAAAGTCAGTCCTTCCGTCGTCAATATCGACGTATATCAAAAAAATACCCGGTTCCGTAATGGCTCGTCCGAATTACAGAAATCCGGCAGCGGCTCCGGCTTTTTCTTCACGCCGGACGGTTTTATTTTGACGAACAGCCATGTGGTGCGAAATGCCCAGGAAATGGAAGTCAGTCTTTTGGACGGCCAGACTTATAAAGCCCGGCTCATCGGCGAGGACCCGGACAGCGACCTGGCGGTCATCCGGATTGATGACCATTCGGGAGTCAACCCCGTTGCTTTGGGCGTTTCCCAAAACCTCCGGGTGGGCCAGCTGGTGGTGGCCATCGGAAGCCCCCTGGGTTTTCAAACCACCGTCACCGCGGGTGTGGTGAGCGCCCTGGGCCGGTCGCTGCGCTCCCAATCGGGCCGGCTGATCGACAGCGTCATCCAGACCGACGCGGCCCTGAACCCGGGCAACTCCGGCGGGCCATTGGTGAATTCCCAGGGCGAGGTGGTGGGTGTCAACACCGCCACTATTCCTTCCGCCCAGGGTCTTTGCTTCGCTATCGCCATCGACACCGCCAAGCGGGTCGCCAGCCAGCTGATGAAACACGGAAAGGTGCGGCGCAGCTTTATCGGCATCGGCGGACAGAACATCGACCTGCCGAGAAACGCGGTGCGTTACTTCAACCACCCGACCAACAAGGCCGTTTTGATTGTGGGCATTGAACCAGGCGGACCAGCGCAACAGTCGGGATTACGGGAAGGGGATATTTTGGTGGAACTGGACGGCCAGACCGTTGAAACCATGGATGACCTGCATCGCCTGTTAAACGACGAAAAAGTGGGTGTGGAATCCGACCTGGGAATTATCCGCAAGCCGAACAAATTAAATATCAAGATTACGCCCGTCGAATCCATTCGGCGGGCCTTGCCGCAAAAATAAAAGATTGAACCACCAAGGGCACCAAGTTCACCAAGAACACCGAAAGATAATGTTTTGGGAAATCTTCTAAATCTAATCTTTTACTTTGTCTTTCTTGGTGCCCTTGGTGTCTTGGTGGTTAAAGATTCTTAAATCGCTAAGACTGTTTTTTTAGGAGCGTGTTTGGCTTCGATTTTTTCACGCGACAAGTGTTTTTGGATTTCCTCGCCTACCGCCACAATCGATTGCAGTGCCGGTCCTATTTTTTGGCCCACTTCGGTGAGCGCGTATTCCACCGTGGGGGGGGAAGTCGGCATCACTTTACGGGTAATAATTCCCTTCTCTTCCATTTCCCGCAAACGGGTGGTGAGAACTTTGGCGGAAACATTTCCCAAATCCCTTTTCAAATCCCCAAAGCGCCGGGGTTCGGTCTGCAAAAACCAGACGATTTGCGGCGTCCAGGCTCCCGCCAAAAGTTTGAGGCTGAATTCCAAAGGACATCCCATGGGAACGGGACCGGATTTGTTGGGCCTGTGTCGAATCATTTTCCACCTCGTGTCATTATGAGAATTCTCATCAGTTACCGCAGGGTACCTACTTTCCTTTGGTAATCACATGATCTATATATATAACCCGCTCGGTTGAAAATCAATCGTCTTTTAGCCCAAGATGATTCAACAGGGCGTCAAAACCTTGCCTTCGGGCAGGGTATCAAACGCAGGAAAGGAAGAAAATTATGAAGAAGCTTTTTTTATTTTTGGCCGCTTTTAGTTTTTTAGCCGTTTCGTCCGTTCGCGCTGAGGTTTATGGATTTGACAAGGCTCATTCACAGATTGGTTTCGCCGTCCGCCACATCTTGAGCCCGGTGCATGGCGAGTTTAAGGATTACGATGGAACCATTCACTTTGATCCGAAGAAACCTGAAGATGCGAGGATCAACGTGACCATTCAAACCGCCAGCATCAGCACCGATAATGAAATGCGGGACCATCATTTACAGTCTCCCGATTTTTTTGACGCCGCTACCTACCCCACCATTACCTTCAAGAGCACCAAAGTAACCACCGTGAGCGATAACAAATATTCCGTCGAAGGCAATTTGACCATGCACGGCGTGACCAAATCCGTGACTCTGGACGTGGACTATATGGGTGCGGATGTCATGATGGGCGCCCCCATCGCCGGTTTTTCCGCGACCACCAAAATTGACCGCCGGGACTTCGGCCTGACCTGGAACAAAACCCTCGAAAGCGGCAACGTGATGGTCGGCAACGACGTCACCATTACCCTGGATATCGCCTTGATGTCCAAAGCGGGTCTGGAAAAAATGAAGGCCATGATGAGCAAGCCTAAAGCGGCTCCTGCGGAAGCCCCTAAAGCCAACTAATTTTTCAAAATATTTCAAAAAGGGCTGAAGCCAGACTTGGCTTCAGCCCTTTTTTTGTTTACCCTGCTTTGAGCGTTTCACCTATTGAAGAGGACAAACATGGGCAAAGTTTATTTCAACAAATCGTTTTTCGACTTTCTCAGAGAACTCAAAAAGAACAATAACCGGCCCTGGTTTCATGCCAACAAGGAACGGTTTGAGCAGTTAGTCCGCAATCCCATGTTGGATTTTATCGGCGAAGTCGGCCCTCATTTACGGAAAATCAGTAAGCATATGACGGCGGACAACAGCCCTATGGGCGGTTCCATGTTCCGCATTTACCGCGACACCCGTTTCTCAAAGGACAAAACCCCTTACAAAACCGCCGCTTCGGCTAAATTCCGCCACGCCCGCAGTTCGGACGTTCACGTTCCCGGCTATTACATTCATTTGGAACCGGGCGAGGTTTTTTGCGGAGCGGGTATCTGGCGGCCCGAAGCGCCTACCCTGGCCCAAATTCGGGATTATTTGGCGGCCCATCCCCAAAAATGGAAATCCGTTTTAAACAATAAAAACTTTAAAAAACATTGCACGCTGGAGGGCGACAAACTAGTTCGCCCGCCCAAAGGCTATGACCCTAACCATCCTTTGATCGAGGATTTAAAGCGAAAGGACTTCATCTGTTTCACCGCGTTAGATGAGAAAACCGCCTGTTCTTCCCGTTTAATGGAAGTCTTTATCGAATCCTGTAAGGCTTCGGCGCCCCTGATGCAATTCTTAGCCGAATCCCTTTTAATTCCCTGGTAACTCATTGAAAAATCAAACCCGACACTTACCTGAAGCCTTTGAGCTAAAGCTCCGCCGGATCATTCCCGCAAACCAGTGGGACAGGGTTCTTCGTTCCTTTAGCGGTGAACGTCCCACTACTTTTCGGCTCAATACCCTCAAAACCGATTTCAGCTCTTTAAAGCAGCGCCTGGAACCCCAGGGTTTTAAAATTGAAAATGTGGTTTGGTATAAGGACGCTTTTATTTTGCGCAAAGGCCGTCAAAAGGATTTGGAAAAAACAGAGCTTTACCAGCGGGGAGAAATCTACGTTCAGGGTCTTTCCAGCATGGTTCCGCCTTTAATTTTAGCTCCTATGCCCGGCGACAAAGTTTTGGACTTAACCGCCGCCCCCGGCAGCAAGACCACCCAGCTTTCCGCCCTCATGAAAAACCAGGGTTCCATCACCGCCAACGACAACAACACTATTCGGGTTGAAAAACTGAAAGCTAACACCGCCTTACAGGGCGCGACTAACGTGACCGTATTGGAAGCGGGCGACGGCGGGCTAGTCTGGAAAGAAAATCACGAAGCCTTTGATAAGGTTTTATTGGACGCTCCCTGCAGTTCCGAAGGCCGCTTTCAATTGGACACTCCTTCCACTTACGGCTACTGGCGGGAAGACACCAACCGCAAAATGGCGAAGGACCAGCGGCGTCTTTTAAAATCCGCGGTTCTTTCGGTCAAACCCGGCGGCACTCTGGTTTATTCCACCTGCACTTTCGCGCCGGAAGAAAACGAGATGATCGTTCAATGGGCATTGGAGACTTACGCTGGCGCCTTGGAAGTTGAGCCGATTACACTGGCCCTGCCCCTGCACACCCAGGGCCTGGCCCAGTGGGGTGACGCGAAGTTTCAACAGTCGGTGGTAAAGTCGGTCCGGGTGCTTCCCACTCCCGATGTGGAAGGATTTTTCGCGGTGCGGTTTAAAAAAACAAAGTCTGTGCCGCCACCGCCGCCTTTATACGATTAAGAGGAGTTTCACCATGCGCAGAGAACTCAGGTTTAAAAACTTCAACGATATCCGACAAGAACTGGCAAATTTGGAAAAAAATCCCGTGATCACCACCGGCAATTGGTCTTATTTTCAAATTTTGGAGCACTGCCGAAAAGCGCTGGAAGGTTCAATGAAAGGGATCCAACGGGAAATGTCCTGGTGGAAAAAATATGTCATCGGCCCCATCGGCATATACAAAACCACTAGAGACGGTTTCATTCCAACGGGTATTGGTTCTCCCATGAAAGGGACGCCCATTGAACGAATTGAGGGTGATGAAAAAGCGGCTCTGGAACTGCTGCGTAAAGCCCTGGACGAATTTGAGAAGTTTGAGGGCGCTTTAAGCTCCCATCCCCGTTTTGGCCCCCTGAACAAGAAACAATGGCTGCGGTTCCATTCCATGCATCTGGCCAACCACTTGGGCCACGCGAAGCTTAAAGAAAACAGCTAATTGGTTTTCCGTTTTAAAATCTGCCACAGTTCCTGCCGGCCAAAAATACCCTGGGGCCGAAGGAGCATCATCAGAATGAGCATCAAAGAATAAATCACCATCCGCAAATCCACATGGGTTAAATCCTGCAGGGGCCGCAGGGCTTCGGGCAAAAAGGTCAGGATAAAAGCCGCCAAAATGGCGCCCGAGACCGAGCCCATTCCGCCCAAAACCACCATAATCACAATCTCCACCGACTTCATAAAATCGAACGAGCTGGGATTGATATAAGAAAGGTAATGGGCGAAAAGTCCGCCCGCCACGCCCGCCACCGCGGACGAAATTACAAAGGCCGCCACTTTATAGGAAGTCGTATCCACTCCCATAGCTTCAGCGGCGATCTCGTTTTCACGGATGGCCAACAACGCCCGGCCCTGCGAGGCCATGACAAACCGGTGTGTTAACAAAACGCAAATGGACAAAATGAAAACCACTAAAAAGGCGCTGGTGCTGTTGGGGATATTGATAAATCCCCTGGCCCCGCCGACCGCCTGAATGTTGAGGATGATGACCCGGATAATCTCACCGAACCCCAGGGTGACAATGGCCAGATAGTCCCCTCGAAGCCGCAAGGTCGGCAGTCCTACCAGATAACCCACGAACCCGCTGGCAATCGCCGCCGCTATAAGGGAAATCACCAGAGCCAGTTGGTCGCCAAAGGGATTGCCATGGAGACAGGGCAGGAGAAAAACATTCATCGAAGCCGCCACATAGGCTCCTACCGCCATAAAACCCGCCTGGCCCAGGGAAAACTGGCCCGAAAGACCGTTCACCAAATTCAACGATACCGCCAGAATGGCGTTGATCGCAGCCAAAATAAAAAGCTGTGAAAAATAAGGCGGCATCACAATCGTTAAGCCCTGCGCCGCTAAAGCGACGCCGAAAAGAATAAGAATCCATTGAAGGTTTGATTTCATAGGGGCTTCAAACTTTCTCCGGCTGATACTTGCCGAACAAGCCCGCGGGTTTAAAAAGAAGGATGAGAATCAATAGGGCGAAAGCCAGCGCGTCGCGGTAAGTGGAAGAGCCGTAACCCACCACCATGGCCTCCGCGATGCCCATGATAAAACCGCCCACCACCGCCCCCCTGATGCTGCCGATTCCGCCCAATACCGCCGCCACAAAAGCCTTTATACCGATCATCACACCCATCAAAGGGTCGACTTTGGGATAGGAAATGCAAACTAAAATTCCCGCCGCCGCCGCCAGGGCCGAACCCACCGCGAAAGTAAAGGCTACGATCTTATCTGTGGGAATGCCCACTAACGAGGCGATCTCATGGGAAAAAGAAACAGCTCTCATGGCCCGGCCCAGTTTGGTTTTAAGGACGATCCACTCCAGAATAATCATGAGAAAAAGCGAGGTTCCAAACACCACAACCTGCTGGTTGGTCACAGCCACCTGTCCGAACTGGAACAGCGCCACGCTGGGCATAATGTCGGGGAAAACCCGGGGAGTGGCGCCAAAAACCACCTGTCCCAAATTTTCGAGGAGCAGGGAAACACCCACGGCCGTAATCAAAAGATTTAAGCGCGGCACATGGCGCAGTGGCCGGTAAGCCAGCCGTTCAATCAAAAGGCCTAAAAACGCCGAAGCGGCCATCGCGGCGATCAAAACGATAAAAAAGTTGCCGATGGTGGGGTGGTCTGAAGCGCCAATGGTGATGGCGGTAAAAAGGCCCGCGTAAGCCCCCACCATCACAATGTCCCCGTGGGCGAAATTAATCAGGCGGAGAATGCCGTAAACCATGGTGTAACCCAGGGCGATCAAAGCGTAAATGGAACCCAAAGCGGTTCCGTTCAGTAAAAGTTGGAAAAAACTTTCCATAGCAGCCTTTCAATGGATGAAATTCTACCCGCGAACCCCGCGGCGCTGAATAGAAAAACAAGCATTATGCGCGCCGACCTTGACAATCTCGCGCAAGCGCCCAAATATGTGTTTGAAAACAAATCAGGAGAAACCTTGGCTACCCGAAAAACCGTTTTCGTCGTTAATCTGGTCGTGTCCGTATTTTTTTTGATTAACGCCACCGCCATCTCGGCCGGTTTATACATTTACCCCAAACATTGGCATTTTGTGTTTTTAGGGGCCATTCTCGGCAATCTGCTCTGGCTGCTTTTACCCCTTCTACTCAAAAGCCACTCTTCACCTTTTTTTCGGATCGCCCGTGCGATTTTGGGGCCTTTTTGGGTCTATTGGAATTTCCTCATCCTTATTTATTCCAGTTTTCTGCTCATTCTCGGTTTTATCTGGTTTGTCATTTTCCATTGGAGCGGCGTTTCTTTCCTTTCTTTCGCCCACATTCCATCTGATTTCTTTTTAATCATCCTCGGCAGTATCTCCGTCATCGGTTTTATTCAGGCTTTGTTTGTGATCAGGGTGGAAAAAGTCACCGTGAAAATCAAAAATCTTCCCCCCGAGTTTGCCGGTTTTAAAATCGCCATGGTGTCGGACCTGCACGTGGGCTTTTTCAGCCGTCATTCCCGGCTGGAGCAATTTTCAAGAACGGCTCAAAACACAAATCCCGATCTTTTCCTCGTTTGCGGCGACATTACGGATGACGATCCCCATTACCTTCCGAAGTATCTTAAAAGCCTGGAATGTCTGGACCCTTACTTGCCTGCGCTGGGTGTTTTAGGCAACCATGACGTTTACGCCAATCCCGAAAAGACCCTGAACATCCTGGCGGATAGCCGATTGACCATGCTGGTCAACGAAGGTATGGAAATTAAAAGGGGTGATGCCGTCATTTGGCTCGCCGGTGTGGGTGACCAGGGCGCCCGGCGGTTTGGCAAATGGGGCTCGGTGGCACCCGATTTTGACAAAGCAATCGAGAAAAAACCCGAGAATGCCGTGACCATACTGATGGCCCATCAGCCGCAGGGTTTCAAAGAAGCCGTCGAACGGAAAATAGAGCTCACCCTCAGCGGGCATACCCATGGCGGTCAGTTTGGTTTTAAATGGCTCAAGTGGTCGCTGGCTAAATTATTCTTTAAATATGACATGGGGCTATTTGAAGAAGCGGGATGCCAGCTTTACGTTTCATCCGGCACGGGCTTTTGGACTTTACCCGTGCGGTTTGGATTAAGCCCCGAAGTGAGTTTGATTGAGTTACAGCCCGCTTAAATAGGCGGCAAGTTCACCCAAAGTCCCGCGGTAATAGGAACATCCTGAAAACTTCCGGTCGATGGCAAAATAAAATTGTATCTCGCCTCAACAAAAAAGCGCGTATCGGCGGTTAAGTCAAATTGAACTCCCAAACCGCCTAAAGCATCCAGGTTGGTGGAGCTCGTTCCCGTCGCGGAAAGTGTTTGATAAACCATACCCCCGCCCAACAAAATATAGGGTTGCCAGCCTTCTACGCTAAAGGTGTATTTAATGGAAGCCAACGATCTGAAGTTAAAAAGGGAAAAGGCCGTTCCCTCAAAAAACCAATTTTCCTCATCCAGCCGCACGGCCAAGTTCTTATCGAACGCGTATCCGCCAAAAACCTGGGCGCCGCCGCCAATCGTATAGTTCGAACTCCAATTCGATCCCGGCAAATCAGCGCCGGCTCCAAAGCCCAGGAAGAAGGCTCCATTATTTCCCGAGGTCGTCTGGGTTTCGGACTCATCCCCGGTTCTTTCTTCCGCGAAAGCGAAGGTGGTTCCTAAAATCAAAACTAAAATAAAAAGAACGGTCTTTTTCATTTTTATTCTCCCGAACCAAATTAAATACGGACTAATTTTACACCTATCGTCAACAAGGGTGGAACTTTCAACCATTTTACGGATTTACCGTAGTCACGAAAGACGCCTTACTATTCTCGATTTTTAAGACCACCGCCGGCTTGACCGCGTCTCGGTTGGCATCCAGGCTAATGGATCCCGTCACTCCAGAGTAAGCCTTTGTGGCCGCGATCGCGTCCCGGATATCCGCGCCGCTCAGGCTCTTCGCGTTTTTCAAAGCCGCCGCCAAAACGCCGACGGAGTCATACCCTAAAGTCGCCAAAGCGTCCGGTACCTGGCCGTACTTGGCCTGGTATTTCTTCACGAAATCCTGCACCTTGGGGTCGGTTGATTCTGGCGAATAGTGGCTGGAAAAATAACAGCCGTCCAAAGCGGAACCGCCGATTTCATAAAGTTTAGAGGAATCCCATCCGTCCCCGCCCAGGAGCGCTACTTTAATACCCAGTTCCCTGGCTTGTTTGGCGATCAAACCCACTTCGGTGTAATAACCCGGCACAAAAATCACGTCCGGCTTTTGCTGCCGAAATGTCGTTAACTGAGATTTAAAGTCGATATCTCCCGCCACGTAACTTTGATCCAGAACAATCGTGCCGCCTTTTTCCTTGAACCGCTTCACGAAAAAATCCGCCAAACCCATGCTGTAATCGCTCTTTTGATCGCGGAAAACCGCGGCGGTTTTCGCCTTGAGATTCCCCATGGCGAAATCCGCCATCACTTGTCCCTGAAAGGGGTCGATAAAACAGACCCGGAAAACGTAATCCCCCACCTGAGTCACTTTGGGGTTGGTAGAAGAGGGGGAAATCATGGGAACTTTGTTTTGCTGGCAAATCGGCGCCGCCGCCAATGAAAGCGAGCTGGCCACTTCGCCCAAAACCACCTGCACCTGGTCTTGCGTAATGAGTTTGGTAACCACCACCGCCGCTTCGGCCGGGTCGCCCTGGTCGTCATAAGCGGTCAGTTTTAAGGTTTTCCCGTTAATCCCTCCGGCAGCGTTTATTTCATCTACCGCTAGTTTGATACCGTCATCGGTCGAAATGCCAAAGGTGGCCTGCGCGCCGGTTAGCGACCCATACTCACCAATGCGGATTTCGTTGGGATTGATTTTGGGTCCGCAGGAATCGGTCAGGAGCGCCGAAACAATAAACAAAACGGCGATAAATCGTTTTTGCATAACACACCCCTAAAATTGAATGAATTCGGGAAAATTAATTTCGAAACGTAGGATAAGTAAGTTTCAAAAGACCGTCAAGAAAACGAAAAGAGTTCTTTTTGTGAAAAAAAAGAACTCTTTTTAAAACATTCGTAAGTTTGGCTAATTTTTAACCAGGTCAAGGCCCGAAAACAATTAGTTGCTGGTTAGTCAGATCGCCCACAATAATATTGGCCCCCGTTAAACTAATGCAGGTAGGACTAAAAGCATTGTATTCGCTGCTACCTATTGGAAGTTTCCATGACCGCTGAAGACTCCATACCCCCGCCACTATGGTAAATTCTTCCAATTGATGATTAAAGGCGTCGGATACATAAACAAAATCATTGGCGCCAACGGTTTGAACCGCCAGACCTTGAACCACACAACCGGAAACCCCGTTAAAGATCCCGTTAGTGACCACTGTCGTTCCGCCTGACGTAAATTCAATGATCTGAGAATTAGGAACTCCCGCGTCACCCACAAAAATATTTTCATTCGCATCGCAGGCTAACGCAACCGGTTTAACGAAAGAAACAGAAGCGCCTAAAGCGGCATCGTAATAATCCCACCAACGATGCAATGGAAACTGGCTGGGGCCGCTGCAAGCATCCCATGTTCCGACAAAACCATTGCCCGAATCAGCAATATAAAAATTACCCGCTGTGTCCGCGGTTAAAGATTTTGGATTGCTTAACAATTGGGTTCCCCATGAGGAAACCGTAGCTGATTCGCTAAAAGGACCAGTTCCTGAATAAAACGTAGCGCCACCACTGCTAGGGCTAACATCAAGTATGGCATAATAATTGCCGGCTGCCACAGCAGGACAACCATTTTGGCCACTGGCAATTGTAGTATCTGCAAATCCTTGAGGCCCTACTAAGAAAACAGTAGTAGGACCGCCGCCGTTAATAAAAAGAACAACGAAATTGCTAAAATTAGTTAAACTTAAAACTCCACCAGTATTAGAAAAAGTCTCAACTTCAGGATTGGGATGCACTGAATCGTTTTCAGCGACATACAGATTGCCAGCAACAGGGTCGTAATACATTCCATTGGGACCGCTAGAAGTTCCATAGTTTCCATCGAAAGCGGGCGCCGCAACAGCGAATGTCGGTGTGATGGTTGGTGTAAATGAGGGGGTATTGGTGGGTCCACCTGGAGTGGGAGTGGGCGTGGAGGTTGCTGCACCACCTGGAGTTGATGTCTTAGTGGAGGTTGCTGTAGGACCTCCGCCAATGGGACCAGAAGGTGAATTGTTTGAATTGCCGCACGCGAGAGGAATAAGAGTAGCCGACAGAAGAATTAAGCAAAAGACGAGTTTTTTCATGATTGCCCCCATCGGTAAGTGTCGTTCAACCCAACTGGAATAAATTATACCTGACTTTTTTTAGTTTGGATAAACAACTCTGGACCCCGGACAGTCCCCTCCCCGAAAACAGTTTTCCCCTTATTTCGAGGCCTGTTTTAAAACTTCTTTCCAAAAAGCCGGAGGGTATTCAAAACCACCGTCAAAGAAGATAGCGCCATCGCCCCCGCCGCGACAGAGGGGGAAATGGAGGTGAAAACAGCCAGAGGCAGGGCCAACAGGTTGTAGCTAAAGGCCCAAAAAAGGTTCTGCCGGATAATATTAAAAGTGGCGCGGGAAATTTGAATCGCCTCGACAACTTTCAGCAAGTCCCCCTGCACCAGCACAATATCCCCCGCTTCTTTGGCCACATCCGTGCCCGAACCCATGGCGATCCCCAGATCCGCCGTGGTCAAAGCCGCCGCGTCGTTATATCCATCCCCCACCATGGCAACCTTGTATCCCTTCTTTTGCAGCTCCTGGATATAGTGAACCTTCCCCTCAGGTAAAACGCCCGATTTCACCGCGTCCGCCCCCACCCGATCCGCCACGCGCTGCGCCACCACTTCGCCGTCCCCGGTTAAAAGATGAACTTGAAGTTGCAGCTTTTTTAACCGGGTGATGACTTCTTTGGACTCGGCCCGAATGGCGTCTTCCATCACGAAAACCGCTGCGATCTTTTGATCGATGGCCATCAGGGAAACCGTCTGCCCCCCCTGGCGGTAGGCTTCCACATTGGACCGCACTTGCGCCGAGGCCACCACACCTTCCAGAGACTCGATGTAAGCTTTCGTGCCGATAGAGACCAAACGGCCTTCTACCCAGCCCTGAACCCCCGCTCCCGGCATTTCATTTACCTTTTCGGCTTTAGGTAAAACCAGGTCCAGCACCATGACTTCCTTCAAAATCGCTCCAGCCAGGGGATGATTGGTCCCCACCTCGAGCGCCCCCGCGTAGCGCAATAATTGTTCTTCGGTGTAATCACCCGTGATCATCACGTCCATCAAACGGGGCCGGCCTTCGGTCAGTGTGCCGGTTTTGTCAAAAACAATGACGTCGATCTTGCTGGTTTTTTCCAAAACCTCGGCGCGGCGGATCAAAATGCTTCTTTGCGCCGCCACCCCGACGCCCGCCATAACCGCGATAGGCGTGGCTAGCCCTAAGGCGCAGGGGCAGGCGATCACCAGCACCGCGACCACATGCTGGAAAGCGTCTGTCAAGGTGACCCCGCCCCAAAACAGCCAACCCCACAAAGTCGCTGCGGCGAGAACTAAAACGAAGGGAACAAAAACAGCCGCGACTTTGTCCGCCATTTTCTGGACTGGGGCTTTGGAACCCTGCGCCTCTTCCACCAATCGGATCATGCGGGACAAAGCGGTTTCCGCCCCAACGGATTCAGCCCTCATGATTAAAGTCGTCGTTCCGTTTAAGGTGCCCGCGAAGAGAAAACTGCCCGGTCGTTTTTCCACCCGGGTGGACTCCCCGGTTAAAAGGGCTTCATCCACCTGGCCCTTTCCTTCTAAAACTTCCCCGTCCACCGGAATCGATTCACCCGGCCGGACACAAAGCTGATCCCCGACGCCGACTATTTCCACCGGCAAATCCACTTGATGCGTGTCCTTCAGGACATGGGCCGTCCGGGGGGCGAGATTGACTAATTGTTCCAGCGCCCGATTGACCTTCTGCTTCGACCGGTTTTCTAAAAAGCGGCCCAGCGTGACCAGAAAAAGAATAATGCCGGCGGCGTCAAAATAAAGGTTTACCGGTTCTCCCCAGAGAGCCGGTAGTGAGGCGAAAAAAGCGACGGAAGTTCCCAATGAAATCAGGGTATCCATGCTGACTTGGCGCGTTTGAAGTAACTTGAAGGTCGAGTAATGAAAGGGCCAGCCGACCACAAAATAAATCGGAGCCGCGAAAGCCAACTGGGTCCAGGGTGAAAACTGAAAGAACGGCGAACTCATAAAAACATGGTGAATTAAAAGCGGTGCAGCCAAAAGGCCGCCCAGGATCAGGCGCCATCCAAATTGGGTTTCATGATCCTGGTAAGTTCTGGCGTGGTCATTGGATAGATAGGGGTGTGCGGTGTATCCCGCCGTTTGAACGGCTTTTTCCAAGGCCGGAAGATCGGTTTGGTGATCCTCAGTCTGAACATAAGCTTTATTGGAAGCGAGATTAACGGAGACAAATTGAACCCCCGGAACCGATTTAAGTTGTTTCTCGATCCGGGAAGCGCAGGAAGCGCAATGCATGCCTTCAATAGATAAAATCGTATTCGTCATCGTTGTCTCCGAAGGACTTTACAGAAAATCTTTTGAATCCTGTTCAAAGCGGACGGAAAGATAAGCTTCAAAACCATCATCTATTTAAGAGGATAAGTTCCTGGCGCGAAAATAAAAAGTGTATTTAAAAATTAATGCGTCTATGGCCGCTCATTAAGACTCAAAGGGCCGCGGGTCTCGTTTTTGTCGGGGATTAAAGGTTGTGCGGCCCCAAAACCAAACCTATACTGGTTATTCTTCGTTCTTCAAGACTTGAACTTGCCCCCGGTAAAACTTATTTATGAAAATAATTTCATGTGTCTTCCTAACCCTTTGTTGTTTAGTTTCCGGCCCAGCTTCGGCCATTCGTCCCATCGTTCACTTTCACGACCTTATCGCGGGTGAGCCTGACCCCGGATACCGGGACGGATCTTTTGAATCCGCCGAATTCAACAGCCCCCAAGGTTTGGCTTTTAATGAGGATGGAACCCGGTTGTTCGTGGCGGATAAAAACAACAACTGCATCCGGGTGATATTCCGGGATGAAAATAACCAGGTGGAAACTCTGGCCGGTTCTATCCAAACCGGTTATTCAAACGGATCCCTGAAGGATGCCAGGTTTAACGCGCCCACCGCTTTAGCCTATATCGCCAAAGACCTTTTGGTCGTCTATGATTCCGGCAACAATCTGTTTCGCTTAATCGATTTAAAAAGGGGGCAGGTTACCGATTTAGCGGGAAACAGAAAACAGGGCGATATCGACGGAAAAGCCCTGGAATCTTCCCTTGGGGTCATCTGGAATATTTTGTATTTGCCTTCGGACAATTGTCTTTACTTTTCCGAGCCAGCGAACAATCGTTTGAGAAAATTGGATTTAACCACCGGATTAATTTCTACCGTCCTGTTGAATGATACGAAAATTCCGATGCCCGGGCCCCTTTGCCTTTATCAAAACAATCTATGCGTTACCGACCGGGCGAGCTCCAACGCGTTTCTGCCCGATTTCAAGAACAAAACCTTTCAACTGATTGGGAATTTTGATACCGCAGATAAAAATTCTTTAGCTGTTCTGGCAACCGCGGCATCGGGCGAATATCTGTACGGAATGAGGCAGGGGGGAGAAACCTCCTGGATAAGGCTGCCGGATAATACGTCTCTCAAATTCGTCTCCGTTTGGGGCAAGCCAATAAATCTAAACCGGTTTCCTTTTTTCCAAAACAATGAAAGTATAGGATTTATTCCCGATCCGAGGGAAGATCGAAAGTTTTTCCTGGCTTCAAGCTTAATGCCATACGTGATGAGCTTGAAAGACTATAACTTTCAAGATCAGCTCCCCGGCGATTCTTCGGGGAATATAACGGATTTCGCCTATCCCGAGAAGAAACCCTCGGAGACTTTCCGGATTTTGGTAGTGGGGAACTCATTGTCCTACTCTTTAACCTTTCAGGACCAGCGGAACGGAAACTACCTGCGAAGCCTGAGTTTTCCCAAGCAGTTGGAACTGATGTTGAACACCCATGCCGCCATGGAGAACGTTCCGTTAAATTATGAGGTTATATCCGTTGGCCGGCCGGAACTTGAAGAGTCTTCTTATTTTTGGCCCCATTATGTTGTTCCTGACATCGTGAAAAACTATGACATCGATCTGGTTCTTTTCATCCAGGCCCCGATGGAAACCAACCGATACGAATACTATTTTCAAGCACCCTTGAATCAGGAAGGTGTCCCGGCGAAAACATACGATACCGAATATCTGCTGAAACCTTGGGATCAAAAGATTCCCCCGGGTACGCCCAGGGACTTCTATGAAAAATGTCTCGCCCGAAAATGGGTCAAACCCGTTTCCAAATCCCAATTGCAATTTGAAACTACCCGCGTCACCCTGACCGACCCGAACGTGCGGGAGGATGTGGTTGAACTGCTCAGCAAGCCCATTAAATTGCTGTCCGATAAATTAAGCATCATGAAAACCAGCACGAATCAACCAGTAAAGTATCAGATGGTTCTCATTTACAGAGGCGATACCGAGGGTTCTCTCGATCTCTATCATGATTTCTGGAAAAGAATGGCTCAAAAGGACGGCTTCCCACTTTTAGATCTGGTAGGCGACTTTGTAGCCTTTAATACCACGTACCAAGGAATGTGGTCCTACGAGGATTTTCACTACAACGCCGACGGAATGCCGCTATACGCCTATATAGTTGGTCAAGAACTCATTGATCATCATGTCATTCCTTTCGATAAGCCCGTCGGAAAGTCCGACCCCACAAAATAAGTTATTCCGGATGAGCCCATGAGCTGATGAGATCGGTAAAAGAAGCCTTATTAGCTATTTTCCCATATTTTAAAGGCTGATTTAGGGTTGAATTGACCCTTGACCCAGACCCATAATGGGCTTTCCTTAACAAACTTGTTTCTTGTTCTTACAATTACACCGGAGGTAAGTATGACGGCTGACAGCAAGAAGCGATTAAATTTGGTTCAAAAGATTATTAACGCCCACCTTCTATCGGGCATACCCGAAGCGGGTCAGGAAGTGGGTATTCGCATCGATCAAACCCTTACCCAAGACGCTACCGGTACCATGGCTTACCTTCAGTTTGAGGCCATCGGCGTTCCCCAGGTACAAACCAAGCTCTCGGTATCCTATGTCGACCACAATATGCTTCAAACCGGCTTTGAAAATGCCGACGACCACCGTTATTTGCAGTCGGTCGCCGCCAAGCACGGTGTTTATTTCTCCCGCCCCGGCAACGGTATTTGCCATCAGGTTCATTTGGAACGTTTTGCCATACCAGGTCAGACCCTTTTAGGTTCGGACTCCCACACCCCTACCTGCGGCGGTCTGGGCGAATTGTCCATTGGCGCCGGCGGTTTGGATATCGCTGTAGCCATGGGCGGCGGACCTTTTTACATGACCATGCCGAAGGTTTTGCGGGTGGAACTGAAGGGCAAGTTACAGCCCTGGGTCACCGCGAAAGACATCATTTTGGAAGTTTTACGCAAGCTGACAGTGAAGGGCGGCGTAGGCCGCATTTTGGAATATACCGGCCCCGGCGTGAAAAGCTTGTCGGCTACCGCCCGCGCGACCATCACGAACATGGGCGCTGAATTAGGCGCAACCACTTCCATTTTTCCATCGGATGAGAACACCCGCGAATATATGAAAGCCCAGGGCCGTGCCAAGGATTGGACGCCTTTAACCGCCGATCCCGGCGCCAGCTATGACGAAGAACTGATTATCGACTTAAACAAACTTCGCCCCTTGATTGCCCAGCCCCACAGCCCAGACAATGTCATTGAAGTTTCCAAACTCAAAGCCATTGATGTCCAGCAGGTTTGCGTGGGTTCCTGCACCAACAGTTCTTACACCGATTTGATGATGGTCGCCAAGATGCTCAAGGGGAAACATATTCATCCCAGCGTGTCCATGACGGTTACTCCCGGTTCCAAACAGGTGTTTGAAATGATCGCGAAAAACGGCGCTTTAGCCGACATTATCGCCTCCGGCGCCCGCATTATTGAGTCCGCCTGCGGACCCTGTATCGGCATGGGCCAGGCCCCGTCATCGGGAGCCGTGTCCATACGAAGCTTTAACCGCAATTTTGAGGGCCGCTCCGGAACCCGTGACGCCAAGGTTTATCTGGCCAGCCCCGAAACCTGCGTGGCTTGCGCCTTAACCGGCAAGATCACCGACCCTTCGACTTTGGGGAAAGCTCCCAAAATTGAGATTCCTGAAAAATTCGTTTGGGACGATAACGGCATTATTCCCCCCGCCAAGGACCCCAAGAAAGTCGAAGTAATTCGAGGCCCGAACATTAAACCCCTTCCGGTCAACCAGCCCCTGGCTGAAAAAATCGAGGCACCAGTTTTATTGAAAGTGGTTGATAACATTACTACCGATCACATCATGCCCGCCGGTTCCAAGGTTTTGCCACTGCGTTCCAACATTCCGGCTATTTCGGAATTCGTATTTAACATCATCGATCCCACTTTTCCCAAGCGCGCCAAAGAAGCGGGCAGCGGATTTGTGGTGGGCGGGGAAAACTACGGACAGGGTTCTTCCCGCGAGCACGCGGCTCTGGCTCCCATGTATCTGGGTCTCAAAGCGGTCATTGTGAAAAGTTTCGCCCGTATTCACCGTGCGAACCTAATTAACTTCGGTATTCTGCCTTTGACCTTCGTGCAGACCGCGGATTACGATTCGGTTTCCCAGGGCGACCAATTGGAAATTCCTGACCTGGCACTGGTCATCAAGGTCGATCATCCCTTCCCGGTGAAGGATTTGACCACCGGCAAGTCGTTTCAAGTAGTGCACGGTTTGACGCCCCGTCAGCAGGAAATTATCCAGGCCGGCGGACTTTTAAACTGGACCAAGCAAAAGAGCGCGGCCGCCGCAACCCCCGCTCCCAAAGTAAAAGTTTCGGCGAAAGCCAAAAAGTAATATCTAGTTTTTCTATTTTTAAAGCCCCGGCTTTTATCAGCCGGAGCTTTTTTATAAGTTCGCCCAAGATTTATACAAAGAACCTATGGCCCCAAGATCCGAAGGGTCGCGGGGTATTTTTCTTTTTCGAGGAACGAGTGGAAATTTTACCTTCCGGCACCCCTTTGGATCCCGAATCCAACCCGGCCAACGGCACCCAGGCTAAAATGAATATTGATATTTCCCCGCGAAAACCCGGCGACAAGCTTCTTTATACCGGCCCCCATCTTTGCGTTATCTGCGCCGCCGAAAACCGCACTGTCAGCGTCTACCTTAAAGCGGGCGAAAAAGCCCCCGAATGTGCCCATTGCGGCGCCCGCGCCCGGTGGGAGCCATAACTTAGGCTTATCCATTTCAACCCTCTTCCAGAAAACAAACACCTTTTTGTCATAATCAATTTCCATGGTTTCCTTTGCAAAAACAGCTTTTTTTGGAATAATAACAAGCTGTTAACAAACACTTTGACGCCGAGGAGATATCCCTAACATGGCTCACGACTTCAGCATCACCTTTCACGGCGTCCGGGGAAGTATTCCCGTTCCCGGCCCTACCACACTTAAAGTCGGCGGCAACTCTTCCTGCGTTCAAGTCAACGTTCTGGATCACACTATATTTCTGGATGCTGGCACTGGCATCGTTGAAGCGGGCAAACAGCTTGCCAAACATTTCTTCATGAATAAGGAAAAACTAAAAAAACTCAAAGCGACTATTTTAATCTCGCACACGCACCATGACCACATCATGGGTCTTCCTTTTTTTGCGCCTATTTATATCGCCGATTCTGCCCTGTCCATCTACGGTCCCTCCGCCTACGCACCGGTCGGCCAGCCAAACGACATGAAATATATTTTGGATTTGTTGATGGATCAAATGTTCTTTCCCATCGATTTTGACGAAACGAGCTCCATCAAAAATGTGGGAACTTTAAAAACTCAGGATCAAATCATTCTGGCCGCCGGGGAAGATGCCGAACGGGTCAGCGGACCCAATCACGGACACACCTCCAAAGACAAAGTGATCGTTACCCAATACCGCGCTTATAACCATCCTAAAAACGGTTCGATTGTCTATAAGATGGAGTACGCGGGAAAATCCATTGTTTACGCCACGGACATTGAAGGTTACGCCGAAGGCGATAAACGTTTAATCCAATTCGCCAAAGGTGCGGACGTTTTGATTCACGACGCTCAATATACGATGGAACAATACACCGGCCCCATGCCTACCCAGGGATTTGGCCACTCCACCCCTGAAATGGCTTGTCGCGTGGCTCAGGACGCGGGTGTAAAACAATTGGTTCTTTATCATCACGATCCGAACCACGATGACGCGGCCATCGCGAAAAAAGAAGAAGGCGCTAAAAAACTCTTCGCCAATACCATCACGGCGGTTGAAGGCCTTACCCTAAACATTTAATTAAAAAAGGCTTCTGTCTCAAAGCCGATGGAAACGGGCGGAAGGATTAACCCTTAACATTTAAAGGTGTTAATCAAAAATAGATTTTAATTATTTCTAAATTTCTGAATTTTCTGATGAAGGTCTTTGAGTTCGGCTTCGGTAGGTTCAATCGTAACGCTCTGCAGTTCTGACACCTGGCTATAAACATCAAATAAGATAGACCACAATTCCTCGCTGGAAAACTTGTGTTTCGCCATGAAATATTGAAGAAATAACTGAAAACGAATGCTGGTCTCGTAAAGATTGACGCACTCAATCCCCGCTAAATCCTGACTGACCAGTGAAAAGGTTTGTAAAACCACTTCCACTTCATCAATGATTTTCTTTAAAAGCGACCGAAGCTCAATGTTTTGAATGGCGTCGTAATAAACCGTGTCAAACTCATCGCGGGTGAGCCCTTCCCGGATAGTCGAGTCGAATTTTTTAAAAGCGTCCTGATAAAGCTTTCCTGCATTTTGAAGACTATGGACCAGGCCGATCAATTGAGCCACTTGAAGCAGAAAGTTTTTCTTATCAATTTCTTTGGTTGTCGACAATTCATGGATGTATTGAATGTAATCATAGGTGTTTTGGGCGCATTGGTAAAAAGCCTCGGCGAAAGCGGGAATGAGCGCTTCAGGCACTTGAACCGCTTTAAGCTGGTGATCGATGAGCTGCCTAAAATTGTCGGCGGGTTTCCAGGTTTTGGCGTTCTCTAAAAATTGGTCCGGCGTGATGGGTTCCATTTAATTCAAATCCCGCCAATGTTTCATTCGTCCGCGCAAGGCCTCTAAATAAGCGTAGGGCGGCCGGTCCTGACCCAATTGAACACCCGGCTTATGATCTCCATGAAAATCACTGCCGCCCGTAGGTAATAATCCCAATTCTGCGGCCAGACGGACGAAAAGAGCTTGATCCTGCGGCGAGTGGTCGGGATGAACCACTTCTAACCCGTCCATGCCCATATCGGCGAGGTCTTTTAGTTTCAACCGCAGTTCCATCCCCTGAAGCTTCATTTGAACGGGGTGAGCGATCACCGCTACTCCGCCGGACTCATGGATAAGATTAATACACTCCTGGGCCGTCCATCCTGTTTTACGGATATAAGCCGGACCGCCTTTGGTGAGGTATTTGTCAAAGGCTTCCTCATAACTCGCCACATACTTTTTTATTTCCATCGCCTTGGCAATGTGAGGCCGGCCGATTTGATTTTTCGCTCCAGAAAGTTCTTTTACCTCTTCTAAAGTTAAAGCCATACCCAAGGTTTTAAGCTTTTCCAAAATCTGCGGATTTCTCTCCGCTCTGGCCTTTTGAAATTGCTCCAGCTTTTGACGAATAGGCCCGTGAGGATCAAATCCATAACCGAGGATATGCAGTGTTCCGGGGAAAAAGTTCGCCGATAGTTCCACCCCGGGGATCGCTTCAATTCCGAGCTTGTTGACTTCTTCCACCAGTTCGGCCAAACCCGTTACGGTGTCGTGATCGGTCAGGGCCACCGCGTCTAAATTTTGGGCTTTGGCTAAGCGGGCCAGTTCCACCGGATTTAAGGTGCCGTCCGAATGGTTGGTATGCATATGGAGATCAGCGGTTTTCATGAAGTCTTTCTATTAGATAAATTTTTCTCAAGCTATTATAAACCCTTTAGGCCGTCGTTCGCGGAACACCGTTAAAAAGAAACAACCGGTAAATAGAACCCAGGAAATTCCTGAAATCCAGCAACCCAGCACAAACATCGCAGGCCGGTATTCTAAAAGAATATGATGATTCCCGGCCTGAAGAGGAATGGCCCGCATAAATCCATCCGCGGGCAATATTGGGTAATCTTCTTGGGAAGATCCTGGCAAAGCGCGTCCCTTCCACCCTTGGCTGTAATTATCCCCAATCAGCAAAACAACGGATTTGGAGACTTTAGCGTCAATCCTCATCTCATCGCTATTGATATCCGTTAGTTCAACTTGACTGATGAGGCGCTTATTGGATGGTAATAATCCCGGATCGCTTTCCAGCAGTATTTCCCGGCGGGGGTCAAAATCCAATTTTACCGTTCTGTTTAATATATCTTGATAATTCGACACTACCCAATGATCCGTTACCAATACCCTTGGTATTTCATTTAAGTTGAGCTTTTGAATTTTCCAGCCCGGTTGATCAGATTGAAGAACATATCGAAGACGAGTTAAACCTAAAGCCGGCAAAATGCGCGTTAAGTCAAACCTCTCGAAAAATGCGGTGTTGGGGTCTTTTCCCTCCACTGCCGCCAAAAACCGTCCATACCGCCCGGGAATATTACTGTCATATCCTGCCACATCCCATTTCCTCGCTCCCAACGCGTCATTGGCCGAATCCACCGCGATTCGATAATTTCCAGGATCATCTTGATATATTTTTTCAATGGCTGAAATATCTTGAAGTGAATTTCTAAAGTCAAAAGAAGGCCGATTATTAAAAACAAAAATAAAAAGTTCCAAGATCGCCAAAACAATAAATCCATAACAAACCCAGCGCCATTTTTGACTAAAAATGGAAATAAAAAGTAATCCCAGTAAGGTAATCCCGCAAAAAACAACGCTTTCTTCCATGCCCAGCCAGTGGGAGCTGAATTTTAGAAAAACTTTCCCTTTACTCCAAGAAAGCAAAAAGAATGACAAACCTAAAACAAAAATAAAACCTAAAGTAATTTTTAACCCCTTTTCCAATTTTATTAACATCTTCGGATATTCTTGAATGGCATCAAACCCCATAGCTGCCAATACCGCTAAGCAAAACGAAATGAAGATATCGAGCTTGGCGATACCCCGAAAGCGGTTAAACAAAGGGAAATGCTTATAAAAAAGGGGGAAAAGCGGCGTTCTTGTTCCAACCGCCAAAAGGATTAGAAACAGAAACGCTGCTCCAAAAAAATATTTTCGCGGATGATGAGAACCGCACATTCCCGAAACAGCTAAAACAAATCCGGTTAAGCTTATAAAAATCACGCCCTCCCAATAGATACTCGCGCCCCAATAATCGGTTAAAGCCCCAAAAAATTTGGGCATTATTATTTCCAAAAGTCTTTCAGGAATTAAATTAGTCGAGTTCGCGATATCTAATGGCAGCCCGCCTCCTCTCAATTCATCTTTGGCCGCATCCCAACCCGCGAGTAGTTGAATCGCTCCCAAACAAATACCCGCCAACTCCATGTAAAAAACACCGGTCAAAAAGTGAACTCTTTTTCGATTTTCAAGAGAGGCAAAGACCACGTAAGTTGTCACAAAAATGATGCAATAATAAAATAGTTGCATTTGACCTGATAAGATTTCCAGAGCGACCGAAAGACTCCCCAGAAAAACCCACCGGACATTCTGATCTGATTTATAAGCTTCAATAGAGAATAATATAAGCGCGATCCAAGGCATTGCGCCGAGGTTGATCAAATGGCCAGGGGTAATCCTCAGAAAAAAAGCCGCTCCAAACATCATCATCAATCCAGCCAGCAGGGAAGATAGAAAACTTAAATTTAGTTTCCGAACCCACAAATAACTAAAGAAACCCATTAAAAAAGTATGCAGGACAATAAAAAAATTAATGGCCATTGGGAGAGAGAAAAACATAAAAATCCAGTTCAGCGGATAAAGGAGGGCAGCTTGTAAGTTTCCAAAAAAAGGCATGCCGCAAAAAAGATAGGGGTTCCATAAGGCCAGATGGCCTTTCACTAACTCTTCAAACCCAAACTTCCGCCACCAAGCGTATTGGGTCGCTAAATCCTCCGTTCCTTTCGACAAAACCATCTCGTTTCCAGGTAAAAAAAACTTTCCAAAAACTATAATCACTCCCAAAAATAAAATAAGAATCGAAATGAAACTTTCATTTTTTTTAATCATTTTCATTTCGCCCCTTTAACTTTAAAGCTGACCCCATCCAATATTAAAAAACAAATCCACGCGATAATCGAAATCCACTTGCCCAGAACAAAAACGGTAGGCTGATACTCTAAAAGAATATGATGTTTCCCTGCCAGAAGCGGGATGGCCTTTTGAAACCCATTGGCGGACAGGACTGAATAAGAACTTTCGGTGGAGTCCAAGTAGCCCGTTGCTTTCCAATACCGGCTGTAATTATCGGTCATCACCAAAATGGCGGGCTTTTCGGTTTCCACGCGTATTTCAACTTTGTCGCTGGAGAGATCGTTCAGCGTCACCGATCCTTTAGCTACTGTCAAACTATTAGGTATCCCGGGATCCTGTTCCAGCCACACTTGCTTCAAAGGGTTAAATTTTGGGGAAAGCACTTGGGACCAATTTGATTCCAAAGAACCGCTTTGCCATTGGCTCACTAAAAAAGCCCGGGGCGCTTGAGGCAGATTAAGTTTTTGCTCTTTCAATTGGTTGTCCTTCTCAAAAAAAACGTACTTCAAGCGAAATAACCCCAAAGCCGGAACATTATTTTGAGAAGGATTACTCAATCCGAAGGTTTGACCATTTAAACTGCGGGTTAAGGTCGCGAATTCGTCATATCGCGCTGGAACCATGGGATCGTTACCCCAAACACCCCAGCCCGAAGAACCCATGACCAGATTATTTTCTCCGCTATAAACCCGGTAATCCCCCGGATCCAGTTGATAGGTGTTCTGAATGGCGCTTACTTCCTGATGCAGGTCTTTTAGATCGAAAAAAGGCAGGTTGGATTTGGCGAAAAAAGAGAGTTCCGCGAAGGCTAAAACTAAAAAACCATAACGCCAGACCGGATTTTTAATGGAAGCCCACGCCACAAGGGCGATCAACCCCAATGTCGTGGCGCATACTAAAAGGCTCAAAGTCATGGAACCGGCATGATCGATATAGTTTTTGAAAAGTTTTTGTCCGCCCAATAAGGGGACAATATAAAAAATGAACGAGATGAGTAAAAACGCGCCCGATGATCCGATAGTCCAATTCTTCAATTTTTGAAGGTTTTGGCTATTTTTAAAAATCTCATCCATGCCCATGGCGGCCAAAACCGCCAGACAAAGGGTAATAAAAACATTCAGCTTGCCCACACCCCTGAAACTGCCGAATAAAGGAAAATATTTGTAAAACAAGACAAAAACAGGCGACCGCTTGCCAATGCCGATGAGAACCAGAACTAAGGCCGCCGTTCCAAAGAACTTTTTGTCCGGATGTTTTGAAATGAAAAATCCCAGCAGGGCCAAAACAAAAGCGGTGAGGCTGACATAAACAACGCCTTCCCAATAAAAACCTCCGCCCCAATAGCTCTTCCAACCACCAAAAAAATTGGGCATCAGGAGGCACCAAAGTCTCTCCGCCGTGATATCAGCAATATCGATGAAATCGATGTCCAGAACTTTCGCTCTGGCGCTTTCAGCCGTCGCGGCCCATCCGGCTAAAAGCTGTACCGCCGAAAGAGCTCCCGCGCCCATACCGATGAAGGCAAACCGAAAAATAAAAGACCTTTTCGCTCTGCGGCTTTGAGTTAAAAGAAAAAGAACATAAAAACTTAACATAACCACCGTGTAATAGACGTATTGGATATGCCCGGCGAAAATCTGCATAGCCAAAGCAAACATGCCTAACAAAATCCATCGAAAATCTTTTTTTTGGTAAACAATATCCACGGACAGAAAAACCAGGGGAATCCAGGCCATGGTGCAAAGATTGGGTAAATGGCCCGGCACAATATGGAGAATCATGGACGCGCCGTACATGAACATGAAAGCGGCCATCAAGGCCGAGGCCGGATGGGACCCCCGAAACCTGATCCACAAATAAGTAAAGAAACCCGCCAGAAAAATATGAAAGGCGATGCTGGAGTTAATGGCAAAAGACAACGGTAAAACCATAAACAGCCAATTGGGGGGATAAAGAAGAGCGGACTGGAACCCGCCAAAAAAGGGTTCACCGCCAAACAGCTGGGGATTCCAAAGGGCCAAATGACCCCTTTTTAATTCGTCGAATCCAAACTGACGCCACCACACAAACTGCCCCGAAAGATCCTCGCCCATTTTGGAAAGAATAAAATGGCCGGAGGGAGAAAGAAAGTTCCAGAAAAGCGCCAGGGTGGAAGAAAGCAAAATCAGGGCGGCCTGCCAGTGTTTCAATTGAGAAAATCGAAACGGAATGCCTGTCACTTAAGAAAGGTATCCTAATTCTTGAAGCTTTTGAACAACTTTCTCGACGCTTTCCTCAATCGACTCTTTGTCGGTATAGCATGTAATTTCCGGATTTAACGGTTCTTCGTAGGGGTCGTCCACACCCGTAAAGTGCTTGATCTCACCCGCCATAGCTTTTTGATAGAGACCCTTGATGTCCCTTTGGGCGCAGACTTCCACAGGGCAGGCCACATAAACTTCGACGAAATTTTTAATCTTCTGCCGGTTATAGTCCCTGGCGGCCCGATAGGGGGAAATCACCGAGGCGATGTTAGGCACCCCGTTGCGGGTTAAAAGCTGGCACACAAAGCCGACGCGCTTGATATTTTCGTCGCGGTCCTCCTGGGAAAAACCCAGACCCTTGGACAAATGGGTGCGCACAATATCGCCATCCAAAATCTCAACCGGCAGTCCCATTTTTTGAAGCCGATGGGCCACTCTTTCGGAAATGGTGGATTTACCCGATCCTGAAAGACCCGTAAACCAAAGTGTAAACCCTTTATGTGCCATGAACCTTGCCCTTCTTGAAGTCGTCCTCAAAGATAAACGTTTGACAAATAAAAATCATAAAAAACTGCTACCCAAATCATTTAACCTCAAGGCAGCCCTGAAATTCCACCTTCATTTCGTGCCTCGCCCGTCATAGACAATAAATTACCCTTTGGGTAGACTACTTTTCCAATCGCGAAAGATTTTATCCATTTCAGGAGGATTTATGAATCATCGTCCCAAAATCACAATTGTCGGCGCCGGAAACGTGGGCGCCTCTTGCGCCGCCTGGATCGCCGAAAGAGACCTCGGCGATGTGGTTCTTCTCGATATTCCCGCTATGAAGGATATGCCCAAAGGTAAGGCCCTCGACTTACAACAAGTGGGTCCTATTTCAGGATATAACACCCATCTCATTGGTACCACGGACTTCGCAGACACCGCCAAATCGGACATTTGCGTTATCACAGCGGGCGTTCCCCGAAAACCCGGCATGAGCCGTGAGGATCTGGTGGCGATCAATCAAGGAATTGTAGCGGACGTTACCAAAAAGCTGGTGGCCCTTTCTCCCGATACCATCCTCATCGTGGTCACCAACCCCCTGGATACCATGTGTTATGTGGCTTATAAAGCCTCCGGATTGCCCAAACACCGCGTTATTGGACAGGCAGGTGTTTTGGATTCGGCCCGCATGAGAACTTTCTTAGCCCAGGCTACCGATGTAGCTGTGGAAAATGTTCACGCCTCAGTCATCGGCGGACACGGCGATGAAATGGTTCCTTTGGTGCGCTTTTCGACTATCGCGGGCATTCCCATCTCGAATATTCTCAAACCCGAACAAGTTAACGCCATTGTAGACCGCACCCGTAAGGGCGGCGGCGAATTGGTCAATTTGATCGGCGTCTCAGCTTGGTACGCGCCCGGTGCCGCGGCCGGTTCCATGGTTGAAGCCATTCTGAAAGACAAAAACTTGATCGTTCCCTGTTCCGCTTATCTGGAAGGCGAATATGGTTTGAAGGACACCTATTTCGGTGTTTATTGCAAGCTTAGCCGCAAGGGTTTGGAGAACATCATCGAGATCCCGTTAAATAATGAAGAACGTACCATGGTGGAAAAATCAGCCGATCTCATCCGTGAAACGATGAAGGCGCTTAAATAATCAATATTCATTTTGAGTTGATGTTCAAAAACGGTTTTTAACTTAAAAATTAAGAACCGTTTTTTTATTGCTGCCAATGAACAACCATGGTTTTTAAAATCATCTTGAGTCAGGAAGCTGGCATGATCAAAGCCGTGAATGAAACAAACACGAAAGGCTGGCTCACCTTTCTCTCTTTGGCACTCCTAATAGGCATCATTCTTCGTCTTTCGTTTCCGGGTGACATTGAATACAAAGATGACGAGAAATACATGTTCAAGGCTTCGCAGAGCATTGGCGTTACGGAATCCTGGCCCCTATTAGGGATGCCTTCGGGCGTAAAGGTAAATAACCCGGGAATGAGTGTTTGGATTTTCGCCGTAATGTCAAAAATTACCCGCGCTTCCACTCCGCCTGCATTGGCTCGATCCGTACAAATTCTAAATATCTTTGGCCTTTTTTTGCTGGCTTTCTTCAGCCTGTTTCTATTGCCAGAACCAGAAAAACCAGTCTGGTGCTGGGCTACCGCCTTCGCGGCGGTCAACCCCATCGCGGTTCTGTATCAACGAAAAATCTGGGCTCAATGCACCCTTCCTTTCTTTTGCGTTCTTCTGTGGATTGCCTGGCATTTTCGGCATAAACGAATGGGGGCTTTCTTTTGGGGACTGCTCGGAGTTTGCCTGGGACAAATTCACATGTCTGGATTTTTTCTAGCCGCCGCTCTTTTTATTGGGACAGTCATTCATGAACGTTTAGCCCGGTGGGGTTACTGGCTGTTTGGCTCAATAGTCGGCGCCATTCCCCTCATTCCCTGGTTTCAATATATTCTTTCCAAACCCGCGAGCGAATCAACCGGGCTCAATCTTTTGAACATTCTTCAGCTCAAATTTTGGAGGTATTGGATATCGGATGCCATGGGAATAGGGCTCAACACCAGCCTGGGCAGTTCCCAATACTGGGATTTCATGCGCTATCCCATGATCGGGGGAGTAGAAACTTATCTGGTCGGCATCTGTCATGCCCTTATTATTATTGCTGGGATCCTAATATTGGTTTCAGTCCTTAAAAAAGTAAAATACTCCCCATGGATAAAAAATCCATCCGACACAGGATTAGCGGTCAATTCGGTATTCTTAATGGCGGGTGTCCTATTAACCCTGAGCACAAAGGTTCTCCGACATTATCTGATTATGAGTTTTCCCCTGGAATGGGTCTGGCTGTCACGGATGGGTCTCGATATGCGCCGGGGTCAAAGATACTTAACCGCAATCTGGATAGCGCAGCTTTTTATTTCAGCCGCCTTTTTGGTTTATATCCATCTCAATCACGGCGCTCCCCTGGCCGATTATGGAATTGCCTATGAATTTCAAACCCAATAGAGTCTTATCAAGCGGCCGTGTGTTCTTCTCGCCAGATCATCATGCCGCAGGCAATTAAGACTAAAATCATTCCTATCACAAAATGAGGCGTCAGGGGCTCTTTTAAAAAGGCCCAGCCGAACAAAGCCGCCAAAACCGGAACGGACAAAGTCAGAAGAGTGCCCAAAGCCAAACTGATGTACCCGATAGCTTCGCTAAAAAGCAGCTGCGCGATCATGGCCGACGCGCCAACTCCTAAAAGAACGATAAAACCCCGAAAATCGGGCGCGGTCCATTGACTTAAATAATTCATCGAAGAACCGAAGGAATCTCCCCAAAGCAATGCCGCTCCTGACAGCAAGAATCCAAAAAGAGTGAAACTGCCAAAAACACTCAGCGCCGTATCCGTTCGGCGGGATCGTTGAATGGCCAATACGGCCGCGCCTCCGGTGATTCCGGAAAAAAGCCCCGCCAGGTCGCCCAAATTAAGGTTATTCCACTGGACATCCAAAACCAGTTCAATCCCCACGGCCGCCAAAAGCAGATACCAAAAAAAATGCTTGGGTGGTTTTTGCCCAAAAAACAAAATAGCAAAAACGTTTGTCCAAAGGATACAGGTGTAATTGAGCAAGGTTCCTTTGCCTGAAGAAGTGGTTTGAAGCGCGACAAAATAGCCGATGATGGATAAACTTCCGAAAAATCCCCTCCAGAAAAGCGCCCGAAGGTTCACCAAAGAGATCGACTGAAAACCCACGGCCCATAAAATCAAAACCCCAAAAACCGCGAAAACAAAACGGAAAAGGGCTTCCTCAACGGCGGAATAATGCAGTCCATTCGCGAGCTTCACCGTAACGGGCAAAAGAGCATAAAAAACGTTAGAGATGATCAATAGATAAATGTTTTTGGTTCGTGTGTTCATAGATATTTTAAAATCTCGCGCATGTCCCGGCCTTTGACGTCCACATGGGCAAGTCCTTTCAAAAATCCGTCCTGATTGATGGCCACCCGAAAACCCGCGATCTTAAAAACCTCCCGGTCCGACCGGCTGTCCCCCACCGCGGCGGTTTGAGAGAGAGGCAATTTAAATTTTTTGGATAGCCGTTTTAAAAACGAGGCCTTTTCATGTTCCTCAAAAATAACCATCTTTTTGCCGGTAACAATTCCATTTTTAACTTCCAATGTCGTGCCTCGAACCTCATCAAAACCGTAACACTTTTGAAAATAGCGGGCGGACAACTCATAACCTAAGGTAGCTAAGGCTGTGTAGTAACCTTTTTTTTGAAGGGATCGGACCGTTTGGGCAATTCCTATCATTTTAGGGATGAGATGAAGCGATTTTTCCAAGTCCCGAACTTTCCATCCCTTCATTCGTTGGGTTACCTGGGCGGCCAAAGTCGGATGATCCATCCGGTCTTTGAGCCATTCCTGCTCCAAATGCTCAAAAAATGCTTCGTCGCCAATCCTGCGAAAGAGAAAGCGGGTACTGGAAATACCGTAAGTCAGGGTTCCATCCAGATCGAATAAAACTATTTTTTGGGGGTTCAAAATGTTCCTAAAAAAATAGGGAAGGCTTTAAATGAGAAGCCTTCCCTAAAAAATTTAAAAAGAGAGCTAAAATCAGGCCATGTTTCCGATCAACGCGGTGGCGAACTCGGAACATTTGACTTCTTTCGCGCCTTCCATCTGGCGGGCAAAATCGTAAGTAACGACTTTTTGATCGATGGTTTGTTCCAAGGCTTTCACAATCATATTTGCCGCTTCCTGCCAGCCCAAATGTTCCAGCATCATCACACCTGACAAAACCACCGAACCTGGGTTTACTTTATCCAGATTGGCGTATTTAGGCGCAGTTCCATGGGTAGCCTCAAAAATGGCGTGGCCGGTAACGTAGTTGATGTTGCCGCCGGGAGCGATTCCGATACCGCCTACTTGAGCGGCCAATGCGTCCGACAAATAGTCCCCGTTTAAGTTAAGCGTGGCGATGACTTCAAAATCCTCAGGACGGGTCAACACTTGCTGCAACGTAATGTCCGCGATGGCGTCCTTCACCAGCACTTGGCCCACAGGCGGCTTGCCGCCGCAGTCATCCCAGCCGATCGCCTTACTCTGGAATTCTTTTTTCACCAAAGCGTAGCCCCAGTCCCTGAATGCCCCTTCTGTGTATTTCATGATATTGCCCTTATGCACAAAGGTAACGCTCTTGCGTTTGTGTTTAATGGCGTATTCAATGGCCGCTCGCACCAAGCGCTCCGTTCCCTCTTCCGAAACCGGCTTAATGCCGATACCAGAAGTTTTAGGAAAGCGAATATTTTTGACGCCCATTTCTTTTTGTAAAAACTCGATAACCTTAATCGCTTCAGGCGATTGGGCCTGCCATTCAATACCGGCGTAAATGTCTTCGGTGTTTTCGCGGAAGATAACCATGTTTACTTTTTCAGGATGCTTCACCGGTGAAGGAACACCGGTAAAGTATTGGACCGGGCGTAAACATACATAAAGATCCAGCATTTGGCGGAGCGCTACATTGAGTGAACGGATACCCTTGCCCACCGGCGTGGTTAGAGGACCTTTGATGCCCACCAGATATTCGCGGAAAGCTTCCACCGTGTCATCGGGCAGCCAGTTTTGGAATTTGTCGAAAGCGGTCTGCCCGGCGTAAACTTCAAACCAAGAAATTTTCTTTTTTCCGCCGTAGGCTTTTTGAACCGCCGCATCAAATACCCGAACCGAAGCCCTCCAGATGTCCGGCCCCGTGCCGTCACCCTCAATAAATGGAATCACCGGGTGATCCGGAACCTTGAGCACCCCGTTTTGGATGCTGATTTTGTCTCCCTGAGGCGGCTTGACTTTCTGGTAGTTGTAGGACACAAGAAACTCCTCTTGAATAAAAAATTAATTTGAATGGCGAAAGGCAGTTTAAATCCGCGCCCTAGACCCGTCAAGGTAAGCGGTCATGGACATTAAAGATTTCAGATAAGCTTTAATTAGAGCTGGGAGAATACCCATCGGAAAGATGTTTGAAATCCTCCGCCTTGAGTCCGTATTTTTTCATTTTTCTCTGAAGTGTTTTTTGCGTTAATCCCGCTTGTTTCGCCGTATCGGTTAATCGCCCTTCAGTTTTAGTCAGAGCATCCACTAAATAGGCTTTTTCCGTGGTGGTTAAAAGATCGTCCAGTTTTTCATTCTCCGCCGACGGCGGATTGATAGGAAGATCGAAAGATTCAATCTGCGGCCCGGTTGCCAAAAGACAGGCCCGCTCAATTTGGTTTTCCAGCTCGCGGATATTTCCAGGCCATTGATAAGTCATTAACTGGCACAGGGCTGACGAGCCCAGCTTTTCGGCGGGCGAACCGGTAATCACTTTGTAAGTTTCAATGAAATGCTGAGCGAGGAAAGGCAGATCCTGTTTACGATCCCTTAAAGCGGGCAGGCGCAAAACCCTCGACGCGAATCGGTTATAAAGCTCGGGCTTGATAGAGCCGGTTTGAACCAATTCCGCGATATCCCGAACGGTTGCCGCGATAACCCGGGGCGATTGCCAATCAGCGGGCTTGGCGATTTTCTCCGCCAACAGCAGTTGGCTTTTGGTTCCCATGCGGCAAATGCCGTCTAAATAAAGCGTACCGCCCTTGGCCTTTTCCCAAGCCCCATCCAGCCCAAAAAGACCGTCGCTGCATTCTCCTTCTGAATTATCCGCGCAATGAAAAACACGGAAAGGTCTTTCAGACCTGGCGCTTCTTTGGTGAAGAGCTCGGGCGAATGACTTTTTACCTGTTCCTTTATCACCCTGAACTAAAACCGGACGATCATCTCCGGCCCATTGGGCCATCGTGTCAAAAACTATTTCGAAATTTTTATCACGGCTGGAAAGCCGGCCCGCGTTCTGGGGCAGTCCCTTGCCCTTTGAAACCGGCGTCACATCGCGCACAATTTCCACGGCGTAATCAACTTTTTTTCCTTCGCAGCCCAAAGGAAAAACTGAGACCTCAAAATCCCGATTAACGCCATTGACGTCCATCGTGAAATAGCCGACGGAAGATTCACCATTCTCGAAAACCTTTTGCATGCCGCAAAAAAAACATTTTTCCTTATAACCATAAAAAGCCTCATGACAGGAACGACCCCGCAGCTCATTAAGATTAGTTTTGAGATTTTTTTGAGAGGTTTGATTAACGTAAACAAGACGGTATTGAGGGTCGACAATTTTAACCGACTCGGGCATTCCATCCAGAATAGAACGAAGAAAGGGAGACTTGGTATAAAGGGCGGGGGGACGAAAACGCCGGGGACTCACAAACTCAACCCCGCCCTTTTTTTAGGTTATCAGGAAAAATGAAGTTCATCGCAAAACGCTGTTAGCTCTTGGCTAAAACAGGCGTTGAGACGACCCCGACCTTTTCAACAACAGTCGTACGAGGCGCGAAATGTTTCATCCTCTTTTTGGCTTCCAGTAATTCTTTACGCATGACTGCCAGCTTGTCGGCCAATTCTTGTTCTTCACCGAAAACTTCGATGGCTTTTTCCAAATGCTTTAAGGTTTCCTGTTGATAAGCCGATTCCTTTTGCAAAACCACCGGCAGATCATGTGAAGCAACCTCATTAGCTCCAGACAGATTCAAAGTTACCGGAATCCCGGTTAACTCAAAAAGGGTTTTCACCAAAGTTTGATAATGAGCCTGCGAAAGCGACAGAAGCTGCCAGACAACCTTCACCGAGTTTTCATCGTCTTGGCCAAAATTAGCGGTAGCCGTGGACAGGTGCATCATACGGCGATAGGAAATGTCTAAGATTTGGAAAAGAATCGCCGCTTTGCGGAGAGTAATTTTGCTGATGTGGGTTTTGTTGTTCAGGAGGTTTTTGACTTCACGCATTTTTCCATCGCATTGGTCTAAAAGTTCACGGTTGGCGCGGGCATCCCGGGGGCTGATTCGCAAGGCCCGACTGGCCAAATGCTCCACATCGTGTTGAAGTCTTTCAACAGTCTCAATCAGTTGGAATAGAGAAAAGTAAAAATTCATAGTATGTCTCCTTCAAGAGTACTTATGTCTGAGGTGAGTAGTATAAGATGAACTGCGTATAAAGACTATAGTGCTTGTACCTCCTTTTGGTTACAAAATAACTTTAAATTCTTGTAAAACGTTGAAAACAAAGGATTTTACATAGATTTATTCTTTAACCCGCATCCATGTAGACGATCAAAATGAGACAAAAGTGTCCACAACTTATGCACAAAGTGTTAATTTTTGAACTTTTTCTTTAAATAAGCCATTTTCAAGGTAATTTCTGGCGGGAGACTTGTCTTTAAAGGCCGGTTCCACAATCATAGGCCCTATTCCATCCCTGTTCGAGGTGACTCATGCTCAAAGAAGGCCAAAAAGCTCCTGACTTTAAGTTAGACGACCAGGATGGCAAGCCTGTGTCACTGAAGGATTTAAAAGGGAAAACGGTCGTCCTTTATTTTTACCCCAAAGACATGACCCCCGGCTGTACCCAGGAAGCCTGCGATTTTCGGGACAATTGGACAGCAGTGAAGAAAAAAGGCGCGGTGGTTTTAGGTGTCAGCGCGGACCCCGTCAAAAAACATCAAACCTTTAAAGATAAATACGAACTGCCCTTCACTTTGCTCTCCGACGAGAAAAAGGAAATGTTGAAAGCCTATGGCGTCTGGAAAAAGAAAAAGTTCATGGGCCGAGAATTTATGGGAATCATTCGCACAACTTTGATTATTGACGGCGACGGAAAAATCAAAAAGATTTGGGACAAGGTAAGCGTGAAGAACCACGTTAAAGAGGTTCTTGAGAACCTTTAATTGACGAAACCCTACTTCCTTTTTTAGGGGCGCGAAACAGTTCCTGTAGCCTGGATAAACCCGTTTCTGCCATGCGTTTCCTGAATATGTTCCGTACAAAGAAACTCCGCGTCATGCCGGTTTGTATCCGCGAAAAGCCCCCTCAGGTCATAATAAAATTCCAAATATCTTCCCCGGCTTATACGGACGCCTTCCAGTTCCATAGCTTCCGCCGTATCAAAATGGCCGGTAAAGGTGCAAAAAATCCCCATCGATAAAAACCAACGGGGATAAACCGGCGGATGGATGAAATCTTCCCAAAAATAAAATTTCCCTTGGGTCATAGCGGTTTGAAGAATCGGTAAAGCTTGGCCAAGAATATCTCTCGATATCCCCCACTCCGTCAGAAGTCTGTCGTAATCCAGGTTTGGAACCTGATCCGCATAGCCCTTGTGCAGGTAGATCACATTGTTTCCGTCAAGATAAACGGGCCGCCAGTCCGGCATTTTTTGCAGATCCTGAATCCATTGGATGCCGCCATCCAGCGGACTAAAAAGAAGAATGTCCGGTTGGTATTTATGGATCAGCAACCACAGCATGCCAGGGGAGGAAGATACCAGCAATTCATGGAATAATCCTTCCCCCATCACCTCCAACCGACCATCGATAAAAGTTTTCTGGGGAGCTAGCCAATCCAGCCAGCCGCCCACGTTAAAGTGATTGAGTATCTTTCCGTCCAAATGATTTCGGACCAAAAATTCACTGGCCTGAACACAATCTGTTTGCAAACCGAGACCAAACCGGTCTGGCCTCTGGTCGGCGGCGTAATAGGCGCCTGTGGCGACCCTCAAACATAGCCCCAATAGGAATACTGTGAAAATCCAGGCCGTAAGAGGACGATTCAAAATCACATTCTGTAATTTCTTAAGTTTCTCCCATTTCACTTCCTGCCAGCAGGTGGCCGCCAAAGGCGCGCAAACTAGTATAAAAAGCTGGATATTTCGTAAAGCGACAACCGAAAGACCGAAGAAAACCAAAACCAGAAGATACTCATGGATTTTCCTATTCCGGACGGTGGCCAGTATCAGCAAAAGAATAAAAAAACTGAAGAATTTGTAAAAAAGCAGGAAAGGCTCATGGATGGCAAAAAGTGACCCGCCCATGGTCCAGGGAGAACGAAACTCCTCAATAGCTTGTCTGAAAACATCAGAACTGACCGAGTTGAAAAGTGTGAAGGGAAAAATCAGACCCCGGAAAAAATAAGGGTTCATGAGGCAGGCGGGAACAGTGAGGACGGAATAAAGAAAAAGCTTATTGTCGGGTTGGCGGGATTGCGCAAAGTTGGCGATGCAGTAAATTCCTACGATCCCCCAGCCCACCGCGAACAGGCCCTCGATATTGGCCCAAACGATAAAGATAAATGGAAGAAGGAACAAAAGGTTCTTTTGCCCCTTTGTCCGTAATTCCAAAATCCAAAGCGTGATACTCATGAGGATACAGCTGAGGGTTTCGGGCCGACCCCAAAAACGGTTTTCAATCCCCAGCAAAACCAACGTCAGTAAAAGTACGCACATCCAGCGGGGCGCGCCGGTTAATCGCAGACGTTTCCAGGTCAGAAATAAAAGAATGACGACGCATCCGCCGTCGATTAGGGAAATGAGAGAATAACCGCCCAGTTTATAAAACGAGTAAAGCAGAACCTGATAAAGCCAATGGATATCTAGATAATCCTGGTCGGAAGCGGTATAGGTAAAAGTGTCCTTGGAGGGAACCCGGAAGTTTTGAACAATCCATTGCCCGCCTTTTAAGTGGAAACCTAAATCGGAGTCATAGAGAATTCTTGTCCCAAACAGGGCCGCTAAGAGAAAACAAGCGGCCATGGGGTACAGCCAGGAATCAAATCGGCGACTGGAAAAAGCGACAATTGGTTCCGTCTTGCCAGTTGAAGAGGGCTTCACGATCACGGTTTTAAATTGAATAAGTTAAAAGGTTTGTCATATCCGGTAAGTTCCAGATATCCCTCACCCTTGATGGCTTTACCCGCCTTGGTTCCGTTAATATCCACTGATCCTTCCCAATAAACTACCTGGGTGCTTTTAGCTGTATCCAATTCCTGATCGGGAATGGAGGCAGTCACATCCAGCGACAATCCTCTGGACGGCACCACAATTTGCCAGTGAATGGGATAAACCACGCCAGTACGGGGACTTTTCCATGTGTCCAAAACCGTCGTCCGAAAAGTGCCCGATACCAAATGAACACTTTTTCCCAACTTATTAATAAAGGTTCCCGAGGAAGCGGGATTAAAGGAGCCGTCCTTCTGGCGCATCAAATAAATCATTAGTTCCGTATTATCCGACAGTTGAAGACCAAACCAATCCCATCCCGTTTCGTAAGGATCCATATCACCGGAAAAAAACTCATGATCCATCCAGGCATTGCCATGAACCGTTTTAAAATCCGATCCCACCCGTAAACTCCCATTCGCGATAAAACTGGGGAAGGAATAATAAAGCGACGCGTTTTCTCCGTTGAACCCCTTTTTGCTGTAACCCCGAATCCCTTCCAAAACCGCTGGAATGGGCGACTGTACGGTTAAATCCAAACCATAAATGCCGTCATCGGCTTTTAAATGATGGCCTAGTCCGCTCCGCCAAATCTGCCAATTCTCGTTCCAAAGATTCATACCCCCCTGGGAAGCCCCGGCCAACCCGGGCCCTGATCGGTTCATCTTTTCGGCATACCAAAATTTTTGGGCTCCGATGTCGCTGATAGCGAAATGACTAAAGTAAATGTCTCGAGGAGTAAAAGCCGAAGGGTTTTCAACGCTTCTGTCTAGCCCCACCCGGAAAAAAGCCAGTTCAAAGCCGTAGCGTTTACCCCGCGTATCTTTTAAATGACCGACGTAATACCACCATTCGGTTTTGTAATTGGGATGTGCTCCATGGTCGCGGGGAAATTTCCATTGGTAGTTCGGTTTAGCGCTAGCATAAGTCTCCTCACCCAAAGCCCTGGATCCGCAAAAACTCAAAACCCATAAACCGCAGAGTATCAATAAAGTATTTCTCATTCTTTGGTGACCTCTCGCATCGCCGGTAGACTATCCGCAATTCTGGCCGGGTAAAAACCTGCCGCCAAAGTGGCCACAAACACCAAACCCAGGGCAAAAATTAAAAAGACCCAGGGCATATGCCACTGAATGGTCCAACCGAAAGACTGAACATTGATAACATTGATTAGAAGAAGAGCCAGAACCAAACCCGCCAAAAAACCCATCAAATTGCCCAAAAGCCCGATCCAACCCGCTTCCCAAAGAATCATTTTTGAAACCTGATTTCGGCGCGCGCCGATATAACGCAGAATGACGATTTCTTCCCGGCGTTCCAATATTAAGGAAGTCAGCGTTGTGAGAATTCCTAATACGGCCACAATCAGCGCAATAGCTTCCATACCATAGGTAATGGCGAAAGTTTGGTCGAAAACCTTTAAAGCTCCGTTTTTCAAGGCAGCGTTTGATTGAATAAACACTTTTGTGCCATCCGGTAGTCGTTTCAAAATATCCCGGGTCACCGGATCCGGCAGAAAATCTTGCTGCAAATACAAAGCCACTGCATTGACACTGTCATCCTTGAACAGACCGGCGTAAACCGATCTATCCATCATGAAAGTTCCCCGGTCATTGGAATAATCGTAGTAAACGCCTTTAACTTGCATCGACACGGGCCCGGTCGCCGAAACCAAAGTTACCCAATCTCCCGTTTTAACCTGGCGTTTCAACGCCAAAGGTTCCGAAACCAAAAGATTATTTTGACCTATCAGTGACTTCAACGCATCTTCGGCGTCACCGCCGGATTTCAGAACCACTGTACCGTTATCCGCGAGCGCGTTCATATCAATTGCCGAAATCGCCACATCCGTTCCGTTCCAGGGGATCGACAGGGTTCTCAGTTTTTCGACAAGTTTCACCCCGGGGATTAGGGTTAAAGCTTTGAGGGTTTGCGGGTCTAAGGTGGATTCCATTGGCCCACCCCGGTCCGCCGCGGGGCGGATATAAAGGTCCGCCTTCAAGGTTTGTCCCAGCCAGAGCACCACCGTTTGACGGAAGCTTCCCACCATAATCGCTACGCTCACCATCAGCGCCACCGCCATAACCAGAGCGCCTAAAGCCACACTGGACCGGCTTAAATCCGAAAGAAGATTTCGAAAAGCCAGGTAGCCTTCGGAAGGCAGCGATAGCCGGAGAACTTTTCCAAAAACAGAATTAAAAGACGCCAGAAAAAAAGGCGCCAGCAACACCAATCCGATCAATAAACAAAAAGCCGAACCAAACCCAAACCAAGGCAGTCCGGCCAAGGACGGCAACAAACTTAAAAGAGCGGCGAACCCCCAGGCAATCAATCCCCCCAGGGTGAACATCCACATCCTTTTTTCAAAAAGAACGACCGTATAACCCTTGCGCACCGACAATCCCGGTTCAATGCGCGATGTTGAAAAGGCCGGCGGAATGGTCGCCGCCAGAATGAGAACCACACCTAAAAGAATCCAGCCGCCCGAGTGAACCAGGTCCGGCAGTCTTTGCTCCAGCGGCACGGCCAAATAAAGATTTTGAATCGTTTTGCCGATGATTTTTAAAACGTCATAAGCCATGAGTTTTCCTAAGAAAATACCCATCGTCACCCCGGCTATAGCCAGCAGGAAAGATTCCGCCATTACCCATTGAACAATTTGTTTTTGCGTAATGCCAAGGGTCCGAAGAATCCCGATTTCTTCCACCCTCCGCACCACCGCGATAGACATCGAGTTGTAGACTAAAAAGGCTCCTACCAAAATGGAAACCAGGGAGAGGGCCAGCAGATTGGCCCGGAAGGCCGCCAGCATTTTTTCAACCTGCTCGCCCCGTCGGGCGGGTCTTTCTACTTTATAAGCCGGATAAAGTTTCCGAAGCTGAGCCTCCAGGGTTTCTCGATCCGTTTTTTGGGGAATGACCCAATCCAGTCGGTCCAGTTTTCCAATTTTATCGAAGACTTTTTGCGCCGCTGCGATATCCATCAAAGCCAAAGTGCCGTCCATGGCTCGGCCCACACCGGTATTTTGCAATAAACCTGAAAGGGTTAAGGTCTGCACCTGATCGTTAATAAAAAAATGAACTTTTTGGCCTACCGCCAGTCCCTTGGCTTGAGCGTATTTTTGACTCAGAAAAATACCGTCCGGTTGGGGCAAAAGTTTTAAAAATTCAGCCGCGGTTAAAGCTTTGCCCTGAGTCCCTATCACCTGAAAATCTCGGGCTTCACTATCTTTTAAAAGATCGACGCCCAACACGGTGATAAATTCTTTGGGATTGTCTTCGGGAGCCATCTTGCCTTCCACGACAGGCAATAACCCGCCCAACCGCCGGGTATCGACCAGATCTTTCAAGAGGGTTTCGGGTAAAGGAATGCCGGTAGAAGATAAAGAAAGATTGGCTCTACCCGCCATCATGTCGATGGAATCTTGAAAGGAACTGATCGCCGCGCCGTTGGCCAGCCGGATGGCCACCATCAGGGCAATGCCCAAAGCGATGCCCAGCAGTGTCAAAATAAACCGGGCCGGTTCGTCCTGAATATGACGAAGAGTAAACCGCCAGAAAATTATTTTGAAATTGGGTTTCTTATTTACGGACAGGGTAAATGCCATGAGCCTGTCCATCCCGCATCATAATGACCATGTCGCCCCACTCTGCCGCCTCGCGGCTATGAGTGGCCATTAAGACCGCGCAATTTTGCTGACTGGAAACTTTCCGAATGAGGTCGAGAATCGCTTTGCCGTTGGCCATATCCAGGTTACCCGTGGGTTCATCCGCTAAAAGCAGTTTCGGCCCATGAACCAAAGCCCTGGCGATAGCCACCCGTTGCTGCTCCCCGCCTGAAAGCTGGGAAGGCCTGCGCTTTTCTTTACTCTCTAAACCTACCTGGCTTAATAAATCCCTTGCTTTGTCCCGGGCTTCGGTCGCGGACGAACCTTGAATCAGTAGCGGCAATTCCACATTCTCCGCCGCGTCCAGATGAGGCAATAGATGGAAAAACTGGAATACAAACCCGATCGTCGATTGGCGGTATCGGCTTAAAACCTCATCCCCCTGGCCATGTAGCGCCTTGCCTGAAACCCAAATTTCGCCCGAAGTGGGCGACTGCATACCGCCTAAAAGATGAAGCAGCGTGCTTTTGCCGCAGCCCGACGGCCCCATTAGGGACGTGATTTGACCCTCATCCACAGTAAAGTTTACCCCGCGAACCGCCTGGACATTTTCACTACCGGCCGGGTAATTTTTAGAGAGGTTTTTAACGTCGACTAAAAGCGCCATCAGTTCTTACCGACTTTCTTTTATCGCGAAATTCAGTTTTTACTGTTTAACAGTTTGATGGTCTCACGCATAAAGGCCGGCAAATCATCAGGTTTGCGGCTGGTCACTAAACGGCCATCCACAACCACTTCCTCGTTCACCCAAATGACTCCCGCGTTTTCCAGATCATCTTTAATTGCTATAGTAGACGTCATCTTTTTGCCCTTAACCACCTTGGCCGAGATCAAAATCCAGGGACCATGGCAGATGGAGGCGATTATTCCGCCTTGACGGTCAATCTCAGCAACCAATTTCAAAACAGAAGGGTTTCGGCGCAACCGGTCCGGCATCCATCCCCCCGGCGCCACCAACCCCGCGTAATCTTTCGCGATGGCTTTATCCACTTCCAAGGTGGAAACAATGGGATAAGTAAACTTTCCTTTATATGTCGTTCCCGCCTTTTCTTCTCCGATCACATCCACCGCGTATCCCGCCTCAATCAAGCGGTAATAAGGATACATGACTTCTATATCCTCGAAATCTTTACCGACAAGCAGTGCGATTCTTCCTAAATTTTCGGCCATGATTTGTTCCTCATATAGCTTGGTCTTTTGCTTCAGTTATACGACGTGGGTCCGTGATGGACAGATAATCCAACTTCACATCTCCTAAGACGGACACCTGGCAGGCTAACCGCCAATTCGTCTTGGCTTTGATCGCCGCCAAAGTTTGTTTTTCTCTATCTTCCGTGGGAGACAAATGATCCATGCCTTCCAGCACTTCCACCAGGCAAGTAGTGCAGACCGCCCTTTCGCAGCGGTATCGAATGGGCAATTCGTAACGAAAAGTCGCGTCTACCAGCGTGTCGTCATAATCCACTTCGCAAACTTCGCCCGTTACCGGAAACTCAATCTTGGCTGTGAGGGGATGTTCGGACACGTTTAACCTTTGTGAGAAATACCGCCATTATAACAAGGGGTTTCAGAGCCACACATTGAAATGAAAGAGACCTTCTCTCTACAATGCCTTCACATCCTACCGGAGGCTCCTATGGCATTTTTGAGATTCGTGAACTTTTTTTCTTTTGTTTTTTGGTACGGCACCCTGCTTTATTTCACCTTCGTTCAGGCGCCGGTTTTGTTTAAAAGCCTTCCCCGCGAACTTTTCGGCCAAGTGCAAAGTTATCTATTTCCCGCTTATTATTGGATCAGCTATATCTGCGGAGCTCTATTGGTAGTGACTTACCATCTCCTTCACCCCTTAAAGAACTATCTGCCCCAAGATTGCGTGAAGATTACCGCCCTTTGTTTAATGCTTTTGTTTTCATTAGGCCAGGGCTTGTGGGTCGGGCCGAAGGTGGCCGCTTTAAGAGTAGAACGCCAGGCCGCTACGGACGCCAAAGATCAACCTCAAGTGGATGCTTTGAGCAAGGAGTTTGGCAACGCCCACGGCATTTCCAGCCTGTTTAATTTAATCGTGATTATCGCCGGGACGGTTTATCTGGTTTATCTGTTCAAGGAACCATCTTAATGTTGTCGGGTATCACTTTTATTTTCGACACAGAAGAAAATGCACTACCTAACCTCCGGAAAAGCATCGGGGCTTTTCGCCGCCTGCTGAAGTTCAAGGACAGTATTCATCGGCAGTTCGATAGAAACGTTAGGAATGGATTTAAAAGTCACCACAAGCATTTTGGTCAGCCAGCTTTCCTGTACTTTTCCGACCATATCCGTCCAGGGAATAAAAAGCGGCGGGTGACTTATCCGCATCCAAACAAAAACATTTAAATAAAGTCCGTCGGGGTTTACTCCCAGGGTTAAACAACTCGCGTAGCGAGTCATTCCCATTGTGGCTGATCGCGTTGGAAAAAATTTTCCGATAAAAGGCTCGGTAACCCGGTACCGGGAAGCCAACTTGCTCCAACCACCCAAAACCGAACTCAACCAACCCAAAAGCAGCCAGGCGCCTCCCAAAACCATCAAAAGAAGCGCGGTGTAAAAATAAGCCATCATTGGATTCACGAGACATCCTTGAAATACCAATCAAGTTGTTAAAACCGACCCATTCACCAATTCCGCAAAAAATATTCCAGATTTCCTATCGAAAAGCTTCCGTTCAATTTGAGTATGACTACAAAAATTAAAGGGGACAAGAAATCTTGCCCCCTTTAATCCAAACTAAACTTTCATTGACCGGTTTTTCTTAACGAACACCCAGCACATTCAAAACAACATTTAAGCTGAAGGAAAACAACCCCGCTCCCAGTAAAATACAAACTGGCAAGGTCAGCACCCAGGCTAAAAGAATGTTGCGAAGAGTTTCTGCTTGTAAGCCCGATTTATTAGCCCACATGGATCCCGCGATACCGGAAGATAAAACGTGAGTCGTACTAACCGGCAATCCGTAAATGTCGGCGGCTTGAATAGTCGCAAAGGCCACCATTTCAGCGGCGGCACCCTGGCCGTAAGTTAGATGACTCTTGCCTATCTTCTCTCCCACGGTGACCACAATGCGCTTCCAGCCGATCATCGTTCCCAAACCCAAGGCGATAGCCACCGCGAATTTCACCCAAATCGGGATAAATTGGGTGAGTTTTTCCATATTGGTTTTGAGATCGCCCGCTTCTTTCTTTTCAGCGTCGTCAGTTAAAAGATTCTGTTTTTTGACTTTACCCAGCGAAGCCGAAACCAAATAAAGCTCTGTGCGAAGATCTTTTCGTTGGTCGCCGGTTAATTCGGTTAAGCTTTTCTTTCCGTCCAATTCGGCCGAAATTTCGCGGCAGGTCGTTCCAATCGCAGCAAAAGTTCGCTCATTAATTTTGCCTGAGCTTTTCAAATAGTTAGAAAGTTCTTCATCGGCAGCCGATCCTGCCGCCATGGCGATTCCCGGCGAGTGCTTATCCATTTGAAACGAAATGTTTTGTGAATTAGCCGCAATTTTTTGGATTAAGTCCTGATTGGCGTCCAGGTTCACCGCGAAAGTGGCAGGAACGATACCGATCAAAATCAATACAATCAATCCCATTCCCTTTTGACCGTCATTGGAACCATGGGAAAAGCTGACGCCTGTGCAGGTTAAAACCAAAAGCGCGCGAATCCAAAGTGGAGGAACTTTGCCCTCGGGAGATTTGTAAAGTTCGGGGGTTTTAATAATCGCCCTCATGAGCCAGAACAACAGAGCGGTACAGAAAAAACCAACGAGGGGCGAAACCAAAAGAGCCATGCCAACGTCCTTCGCTTTGGCCCAGTTAACGCCTTCGCCGAACACATAACCCTTGGCAAAAAGCGAATTGGCCAAACCCACGCCCATAATGGAACCAATGAGAGTGTGCGAGCTGGAGGCGGGTAATCCGAAATACCAGGTTCCCACGTTCCAGATAATGGCAGAAATGAGCAGGGAGAAAACCATCGCAAAACCCGCGCCAGAGCCGACGTTCAATACCAGTTCCACCGGAAGTAGGGCCAGAATAGAGAAAGCCACCATGCCGCTTGAGGTTAAAACCCCAATAAGGTTCCAGCAGCCAGACCAAATAACCGCGTAAGTCGGTTTCAGAGTATGCGTATAAATAACCGTCGCTACCGCGTTGGCGGTGTCATGAAAACCGTTCACAAATTCAAAAGCTAACGCCAATCCCAAGGCTAAAAAAAGAAAAACCATGTAAGCGAACGGCAATGTTTGTCCAAAAATTTCCAAAATAAGCCTCCCGGTTCGGTTTAATAACCAACGTCAAGCGAGGAGAATTAGAGTGGCTGAATGTTAACTAAATGTTACGCATATCACTGAGCTGGGTTAATTAAAGCTTGGGATGGTTTACCAATTCAGTTGTTTTCCGTCATGGTAAATAAATTGACCCGATTGATTCACAGTCAGTTCTTTGGCCGTTTTGACAATAGGCGTGGCCGCTTCCAACGGTTTTAAGGGAGCATTGGGGCCGCCCATATCCGTTTGAACCCAGCCCGGATCCAAAACCACCGAACCAATATTGTCCTTTTTCAAATCGAAAGACATCGTGCGGCTGAGCATATTGAGCGCTGTTTTGGAAACCCCATAGGCGTAAAACCCGCCCTCGCCTTTACCAGTCAGGGAAGCCAGCCCCGAGGTGAAATGTACCACCCGTGGGTTTTTAGCTTTTTTGAGCAGAGGCAGAAAAGCCCGGGTAATTTGTAAAGGCCCCAAAACATTCACTTCAAAAGCTTCCCGGCATTTTTCCAAATCCACTTGCTCCAAAGTCGCGTTCGCCGGGCCAGGGGAAATACCCGCCACATTCATGAGAATGTCTACTTGTGGAACGGCTTTCGCAGTTAACGCCGCGGCTTCTTTAATAGAAGAGCTGGAAACAACATCCAGTGGAATCAAAACCAAATGGGAGCCATATTGGGCTTTCAGTTTCTTCAATTCTTCGGACTTTTCAGGCTGGCGGCATCCCGCCAAGATGGTGTCGCCTTCGCTCAAGGCTACTTGGGTAATCGCCAAACCTAAACCTCGGTTAGCGCCTGTGATGAAAAAGTTTTGGGACATTTTTTCCTCGATTCAGTATTTAAAATTATCAGGGCTGAATTTTGACAGATGGTAATGTTATTTAACCTTAAATTGAATATTTTTAAAAATGACCCGTCCCGTCCCCTGATGGCCCGGGATTGAAAAATCGACCGTTGAAAGACCCTGTAAATCCAGAACGTGGTTGCCGGCTTGATTGCCAAACTCCTTCCGCAGTTCCAAATCGGCCAGGTTAATTTTATATGTCTGCCAGTGCCCCGTTCCGACCATGGGGGGGAAAGAATAGGATTCCCCATCGGCCCCGTTCACGCTTTGGGTAAGGTCTACCGCTCCGCTTTCGGTAAGGAAAACGTCAAAATTGAGACCCAAAGGCGCGAAAGCTTCAAATTGGAAAAAGTTATATCCGGTTAAATCTACCATACCATTCGAAACAAAAGGCGGCATGTTCGAACTGCAGCTAATGCCGCAACCCCATCCTGTGCCGGAGTCAAAATCGACCGTGATGTACCCGGTAGAAAGGTCAACCTGCGCATTGCCATCGTTGGCCTTATCGCCCCAAGTTTGAACCGGCGCGTCCAATACCACTTTAAAAAAGTCCCGATTTCCTGGAACTTTGACCCCGGCTTCGGCCTGACGATATTGCGCCTCGACTGGCGGTTTAAAATCCGCCGGAAGAGGCGATGTGGCGGTTCTATGCAGGTCCTCCGCCAAAAGATTGATGGCCGTGTGTTTTTCAGTCAGTAATTTATATTCTCCATCATGAATATCCACCAAACCGTAATCGCAATTTTCACCGTCAAACCGGCCTCCCGGGGGTTCATCCGCCCATTCAAACCAATGAAGCCCGACCAAGTAGGGCAGATTGAGCGCCTGGTGCGCATAACGGTCCAAATGTTCCACCCGATCCGCCTGGGTGGACAGACTCACGTCCGCGCCTTTGGTATTGGGGTCGCCGCTTTGATTCTGGCCGGCGCTAAAGGAATACTCACTGATAAGGATGGGCCTTTTAGTTTTTGCGTAAAAGTTATCCAGCAGTTTTTGATCGATATCACCGGATTTGGAATAACTGTTCACCGAAACTACATCACAGTATTTTCCACAGGCTTCCACTACTTCCCAGGGCGCCTCACCGGCAAAACGAACTCCCAGGATGAGGTGATTCGGGTCCACCGCCTTCAGTGCCGCAACAGTCACGGAAAAATAACGCTCAGCGACCACCCCCGCCCAGGCATTGGCGTCTTCCTTTTGTTTTTTGGTTTCGGGGATTAGGGTAAACGGCGCTTCCATCTCATCGAAAGACGTCATCGACGTTTTCCAAACATTGTTGAATTGATCTATGTCGTTGCTATAGCGGTTCTCAAAAAAACTCTTGAGAGCGGCTTTGTCCGGACTATCCAAGGGAATCGCCGCATAGCGTTCCAATAGGGTTTTTTGGTTAGGCTCGCCCCAACCGTAGTCGCCCCACCAAGGCAGTTCGTTGTCCAAAAAATAACCGATCAGGTTAGGATCATTTTTATACAGCAGAGCTTTTTGAGCGTTCTCTTTGACCTTTTTTTCAAAGTCATCCGTGAAAACAGAATAAAGCACAGTCTCCCATGGGTTTCCTCGGGCGATATAAAGTTGATGGACATAAGAAAGTTTTTTCTTTTCTAAATCCTCGTCGCTCCAACAACCAATTGTATTGAAGTGCCATTGTTTCAGCCGTTCTAAAACCTGGGCCAACCACTCTTCTTTATCGCCCCCGAACTGATTTTTAACGGGGTTGTAATAATTATCATTGGGCGCCCGGTAGGACTGATCCGCGATGGCGTTGACCCCCATGGAAACAAAGGGTTTGCCTTCGGGTGACTTGAACCAAGCCTTCCCTTGCAGCCATTCCACCGTGAAAAAGGCGGCGGAAATACTCGGTTTGGAGACCAAAAGTATCAAAAGAAACACCGACAAAAATAAGAGCTGTTTTTTCAAAATGGAGCCTCGAGATGAAAGTTTGGGAAGTATAACCTTAGGACTGCTGAAAAATAAATAAGACGCACCAGTTGTTGACGGGGCTAAAACCCATAAGCATAATATCGCAACATATCCGGCTAATGACGTGAAGTAACTCTGGGAAAAGGCCGGAAACGCAAGGAGAAGAAGGATGAAGAATTTTTTTGCCGCTCTTATGTTGGTTTTGTTAGTCTCGCCCGTATTCGCCGATGACGCTGCTCCTGCCCCCGCTGCTGCCGCGCCTGCCGTTGCTCCCGCCGCGCCGAAAGCTAAAAAGGCCGGGGTGGGCGACGAAGCCGGAATCAAAAAGACGTTTAGTGAAATTTCTGATGCTTGGGCAGCCGGCGACGCCGCCGCTGTCGCTTCGCACCTCACTAAAGAAGCGTCGATTATCAATCCCTTTGGCCAGGATGCCTGGAATAGGGACGATGCCCAAAAGGTGATCGCCGCCGATTTGGACATGATGAAAGGAAGCACCCAAACCTTCGATGATTTCAAATTCCACACTGTTATTCCGAGCGGGTTCGTTCTAGCGGACGCCACCGGAACCGTTTCGGGATTAAAAAATACCGATGGTTCGGCCGCGCCGGATACGCAATTCCATATTTATGCCGTGATGGCCAAACGCGGCCCAAACTGGTTTGTTTTGGCGCTCCGTCCTTACGCTTTCGTGAAGACGGGTAATGCTGCCGCGATGGCGCCAGCTGCCGCCGCTCCGGCTGCTGTTGCCCCCTCAGACGCAAGTGCTCCTGCCACGGCCGCCGCTGCCGCTCCTCCGGATGCCGCAGTTCCTGCCGCGCCTAGCACAAAGTAAATTTTCAATCTCAAAAGCCTTCTTTCCCTTCGGGAAAGAAGGCTTTTTTTATGCCCTGATTTATACTTCACGGAAGCCTATAATCAGTTTTCTTTGAGTCCGTTGAAGGAGAGAAACTTGAGTAGTCGCCGAATTATTATCGCGGGCGGAGGCCTCATCGGTCTTTCCATCGCCGAGCAACTTTTACGCCGCGGAATCACGCCCATTGTTTTGGACCAAAGCGTTTTCGCCAAGGAATCTTCCTGGGCCGGCGCCGGCTTTCTGGACCTTCGGTCGGTGACCCGGGTGGGCGGCTCTTTGTTTGAGCTCTGTAAAAAATCTTACGACCTTTTCCCCGAGTGGACTTCCAGCCTGAAAAAAGACAGCGGAATAGATCCCGAATATCAAAACTCCGGCAGCTTCGACGTCGCTTTTACCGACAGTGAGGAATCGGTCATCCGCCAAATGGAAACCAATCTTAAAACTTTTGGTCTTTCCGGCCGCTGGTTATCCCCGTCCCAAGCACTGGCTTTAGAACCTCAATTATCTCGTGAAGCCCGTTCAGTTTTTTTATTTGACCAAACCAGTCAGGTAAAACCTCCCCGGTTGAACCGAGCGCTGCTTGGAGTGCTTCAAAACGCGAAAGCCGACCTGAAGGAATTTGAGCGAGTGGACGACTTCTTACTCAAGGGCAAACAATTTATGGGGGTCCGGACAAACAAAGGTGTCATAGACGCCGACGGGATTGTCATCGCCTCCGGCGCCTGGTCCGCGCCTCTGGCTGAAAAACTGGGAATTTCTTTAGTTTCAAAACCTTACCGGGGACAGGCGGTAATATTTCAAGGAAAACCGGGCGGATTAAAACATATTATTTTTAACCTTTCCTCAACCGGCATTACTTACCTAGTACCTCGATTGGACGGCCATATTTACGTGGGGAGTACTTTAGAAGACGTGGGTTTTGATAAATCCACCACGCCCGCGGGTCTGGAAAAGCTCAAAACTGGCGCGATACGGCTGATACCGGGTTTGGCTGGACAATTTATCGAGGATACCTGGGCTGGTTTGAGGCCCGGGTCCATCGACGGCTGGCCTTATTTAGGGGCCGTACCGGGGTTGGATGGTGTTTGGATGGCGACCGGTCACTATACCCACGGCATCCTGCTTTCGGCGGTCACGGGTCAGGTGATGGCTCAATTAATTAATGGTGAACGCCCCTCGGTAGACTTGGCGGCTTTCGCTCTTAACCGCGCGCCCCATCCGGCTTCGGGTTTATGACCTATTCCCCTATTCCTGTTGTCGAAAGCTGAATCCCGGAAAAACCGTTCATAACTTAAAAGCGGTTGTTTATAATGCCCGCACTCTAATTCAAGGATATCTATGAGCATCATGGTTACGGGAGCTTACGGTTTTATTGCCGCCCGAGTGGCGCAGTCCCTTTTGGCAAAAGGACAAAAAGACCTGATTTTAGTCGATAATCCGGAATTCGCCAAAACTCGCGGCTGCGTGAAGGGCCTGGAAGATCTGCCTTTTATCGACCGTGAGAAACTTTTCGAGGAACTGCCCAAACTTAATAACGTGACCGCGGTCATTCACCTTGGCGCCTGCACCGACACGGGCAACCACGATGAAGTTTATATGTGGAAGATGAATACCGATTACACCAAAAAGCTATGGCAATGGTGCGCGGAGAAAAGAATTCCCTTCATTTATGCTTCCAGCGGCGCTACCTATGGCCGGGGAGAAGAAGGTTACTCGGATGACCATGCCGCCATTTCAAAATACAAACCCCTTAATGTTTATGGCCGAAGCAAACATGAATTCGATTTATGGGCTTTGGAACAAAAACTCACTCCGCCCCGCTGGTACGGTTTAAAGTTTTTCAATGTTTATGGTATGGACGAAACCCACAAGGGCCGCATGGCCTCTCCCATTTTTCACGGATTTCATCAGATAGCCACCACCGGCAAGATGAGTCTCTTCCGTTCCCACAAAGAAGGCGTCAAGGACGGCGAACAAATGCGGGATTTCATATTTGTCGACGATATCGTGAAACTGGTTCTTTTCTTTTTGGAGAAAAATCCGCCCTCAGGCATTTACAATTGCGGCACAGGCAATGCCCGGACCTTTGTGGATTTGGCCAAAGCTCTTTTTAAAGCCATCGGCAAGGAACCCAATATCGAATGGATGGACACGCCGGAACAATTCCGAAAAGGTTATCAATATTTCACCCAAGCGGATATGGCCAAAATGAAACAAGCCGGTTATAGCGAACCTTTCCTTTCTATCGAAGAAGGTGTGGACCGATACGTGAAGTGGCTACAGACACACAAAAGCTAAAGGAGGTTTTATGTCTAATATTGTCCTTCAAACCAATGTTTCGGGAGTGCCTGCCCCCAAGCGGGGGAAGGTTCGCGATATTTATGATTTAGGAGATAAACTGCTGATTGTGGTGACCGACCGCATCTCGGCTTTTGACGTCATCATGCCCAACGGCATTCCGGACAAGGGCGTCGTGCTCAACCAGATTTCCGCCTATTGGTTCAAACAGGTCGAAACTATTATTCCCAATCACGTGATATCCACTGATATTTCTTCTTTACCAGAAACTTTCCAAAAAGCCAAAGACCAGTTGGTAAATCGATCCATGATCGTCAAAAAAGCCAATCCCCTTCCCGCCGAATGTATCGTCCGGGGTTATTTAACTGGATCGGGCCTGAAGGAATATCAAAAGACCGGAAAAGTCTGCGGCATTGAACTACCCAGCGGGTTGGTGGAATCTTCCCGTATCGCCGACCCCATTTTTACTCCCTCCACCAAAGCGGAGGAGGGACATGACATTAATATTTCTTTCGAGGAGATGAAAAAGATTTTGAAAGATAACGCTTTGGCCCAAAAAGTAAAAGACGTCAGCCTTGCTATCTATAAGAAGGGCCGGGATGTAGCTGACGCCAAAGGGATAATCATCGCAGATACCAAGTTTGAATTCGGCCTTTTAGACGGCAAACTCATCCTAATTGACGAGGTAATGACCCCCGATTCCTCCCGATTCTGGCCGAAAGACCAATATAAAGAAGGTGTTTCCCAACCGAGCTTTGACAAACAATTCGTACGGGATTACTTGGAAACCGTCAAAGAATGGGATAAAACCCCTCCCGGACCGGTTTTGCCGGAGCAAATTGTCCTAAAAACCCGCGAAAAATATGTGGAAGCTTTCGAAAGGGTCACGGGTAAAAAATTCGGGGACTTCAACTTCTAGATTCGTTGGGTACAATAAAGTCTCATCCTTGAAGGAGGCGCTATGTTTTTAAATAAAATGAATTACTATTTTCATCAAGCGAGCCTGAATCTATTTGTGAACAGCTGGTCTTGGTGGGCCGCTGGATTGGGGATTGGTTTAACCGCTTTGGCTTTAGCCTGGTTTATGGGCAAACGGTTGGGAGTTACCGGCGGCTTCGCGGAAGCTTGTTCTTTGGTGACAGGTTCGGTTTCTTCGTCCCATTGGAGGATCTGGTTTTTAGTGGGACTGCCTTTGGGCGGTCTGGTGGCCACCATCGGCCAATGGAACTGGACTTTCACTTACGGCGGTTTAGACGCTTTAACTTATGGCGTTTCCTGGATAAAAGCGCTTTGGCTTTTCTTCAGCGGCATTATGATCGGTTTTGGCGCTCGTTGGGCGGGCGGCTGTACCAGCGGCAATAGCATCATGGGCGTTGCCCTGGGAAGTAAGCTGTCGATCTTGGCGACCATTGCCTTCATGGCGGCGGGGGTGATTGTGATGAATATTCTCTTCAAGGTGGTGTTGTAATGGCAATCGCTCGTAAAAAATCAAAAACTCCTAGAAAACCTATTGAAGTCGTTTTAGTGGCAAAACGCAAAAAGGCTTCAACTGCTCTCTCTTTAGGTTCTATTGTCATTTTTATTCTATTTGGATTTTTATTTGGGTACTTTTTATCGAAAGCCCGGGCCACCGATTATGACGCCATCCGGGACATGTTTTTGGCGAAAGAGTTTCAGCTTTATGGGGTGATCGGAACGGCCATTTTGGTCGTGGCCGCCGGGCTCTTTTTAACCCACCGCTTCAAGAAACCAATTCTGTCCGGCAAAGCTTTGGATTGGGAACCGCTGAAGTTTGAGCCTAATCGTTTAATCGGCGCTCTTCTTTTCGGCGCCGGCTGGGCCCTAGCGGGAAGCTGTCCTGGTACGGTGATTACCCAATTAGGCGAAGGCAAAATTTTTGCCGTCTTTACCATCTTGGGCATTTTTGCCGGTGTTTGGGCCTTTCAAAAATGGCAGCCCAAAGATACCAACAGCAGCACTTGTTAAAAAATCCAGTTAGTCTATTTTTTTTATTCGTTCTTTTTTCGTTCATCGGCTCGGTTGTGCCGGTTTACGCCCAGGAATGGCAGTCGCCGGATAGCGATACCTCATTAGCCCATTTCCCCGTCAAATTCGTGGACGATTTGCCCCATTTGTTCATCACCGAAAATATCGCTCCTTTCGCCGTTGGCACCGCCGCCACCGCCTTTGACTGGGCTGTTTTGGATCAACAAAATAGTCTGGCCGCAAGTTTGAACAACTGGAATTATCATTCCCTTTATGATTTTGGAAATTTTTACGGCGAGGGCTGGGTGGAGGGTTTGGGCGCGGTTGGAAGCTGGTCTATCGGCGCTTTCACGGACAATCTCCGGCTTCAGGAATTCGGCAGAGACGCCAGCGAAGCTCTGATCGAGTCTACCATTTTAGTCACGGGACTTAAGTACACCGTTGGCCGGGAAAGACCGGATGGGTCCAATAATCAATCCTTTCCCTCAGGTCATACAATTGCCGCTTTTTGTTTCGCGCCTGTGGTGCAGAAATACTGGGGGTGGGGCGCAGGGACTGCGGCTTACGCGTTAGGAACTGTAACCATGTTAGCCCGGGTAGCGGGTTATCACCATTATTTATCCGATACAATAGCCGGCGCGACACTCGGGATTATTATTGGCAATTCGGTGGTTTATACGCCTAAAGACGTAACGGTAGGCGTGGGCCCGGGCCAAATGGAACTCAAGCTGGCTTTTAACTGATTTCGGGAAAGACACGCCATGTTCGGTCTAAACTCAGTCAAAGAGTCAGTAAAAAAATTGCTAAGCCTGATTAAGACGCTTCAAACGATAGACTTGAAACGAATGAATGAATTGGTTAACGATTTAGACAAATATAAAGAAAAACTAAAGCATCTGCAGTTTGTTTTGTTGATCCTGCTAATTTTGACTGTGGTTAATACGGTTTTGATTACGATCATTTTATTTAAACATTAGCCTGCGTTAACATTTTGACCTAATTCAAGGACAATACGCCCCATGTGCCGATTCATCATTTTTAACAACATAAAAGAAATCGGTACTATACCGACTTCGATTCATTTTCGCGCGGCTTGCCGCGCGAAATACTAAAGGATAGTCGGCATGCCCAACCGCAAAACCTTTTTGATTCTTTTGTTATCGGCCTTTGTATTCCGTCTGGTTTTTGGACTGTTAAGATCGCAAATCTGGGAAATTGACCAGTTTCAAACCTATCTCATCGGCCTCAAGTGCTTTACCACCCATAGCTGGCCCTTTTTCGGACCGGATGTGACCGGATTGGAAAACAAAACCTTTCAAAGCCAGATCCCGGGCGCTATGGAAGGCCTCATCATCGGACTTCCTTTTTATGTTCTTCCCATTTCGGAAGCGCCTTTTATTCTTTTGAATCTTCTGTCCGTCATCGGCGTAGCCCTGCTGGCCTGGTATATCGTCAAACGCATTCCCGGAATGCCCTATACCTGGCTTTTTATTTGGATCAGCATTGTCCCCTGGAGCATTCAAGAATCCACCACCATCATTAACCCGGCCTTTATTTTTTTGCCCGCCATTGTGTTCTTTATCGGTTTTATGGAAAGCATTCCCTTGTTCTCCTTGAATCTCGTCAGTCCTTTTTGGGCAAATGCCGCAATGGGTCTTTCGCTCTGCTGGATTATGCAATTTCATTTTTCGTACGTATACTTGATCCCACTGGCGTTTCTTTCGCTGATCCTTCAAACCCTCCAGGCCAAAAGACCGGCCGCTTTTTTATATTTCGCTCTGGGATGCCTCCCCACTTTTGCTTTTATCATCCCGACCTATATCCAATACGGTCTATCCCGAAACAATGTCTCATCGGGTTTCGTGGTTCCTTTTAACTGGAGTAATGTTCGGGAGTTTTGGACTATCCTGGCCCGATTTTTATCCCTGGTTTGTTTTGAACTGCCCCGCTTTTTGGGAATTGATACCCAATCCCGAATTGATTTTTTGAAGGAACATTACTGGATTTTCATTCCCGGCGCGGTTCTTTGGATCGCCGGCCTTGTTCAGCCTTTCATTCTTTTTTTCATCTGGTGTCAGCAGCTTTTCAAAAGCCTTAAATGGGTTTTCCCCGTTGTATTTCTGACTCTCTTTTTGATTTTGGGTTTTAACGGCCCGGATCAGGTTTTTCATCCCATGAGCGCGGACCTTGGCCGTGTCCTTCATGCCCTTTGGGTCTCACTTTTAGCCGCGGGTGTGGTTCAGTTAACGGCTTACGGGATCACCGTTCTTCCTAAAACTCCACCTGGACCCGATTGGAAAGAACTCAATTGGCTGATGGCGATTGTTTTTGCCACGGTCTATGCCAGCTTTTGGTTCACCAGCAAACAGCCTCTTTCCCATATTTACTTTGTGTTTTTTCCTTTGCTGATGACTTACTCCTGTTATTGCTGGATGAAGTTTAAGAACCAAAAAATCTGGGTCCTGGCGGCCAAAGGCTTCGTGATTCTAGGCGTGGTCTTTCAATTCGGATATGCTATTGCGGTCGCTCCCAATGATTCGATTTATCCCAAACGCGACGTGATTAATAAAGCGATTCAGGAAAAGGACTACCACGTTTTCGGTGAACGCCGCCCCGGCAGTTTGTACTAACTTTCAACGAGGACATCTTTGTCCAATCGAACTCAATTTATTCTGCTTTTTCTTTTTCTCCTGGTTTTTCGGGTCGCCTTTGGGCTTTCCCAGCCCTTTTTCAGCCCCGACGAATTGCAAACCTATCTGATAGGGTTGAAAGCCTACACCAGCCATCTTTGGCCCTATTGGGGGCCGGACCTCATCGTGACAGAAACGGGTTTTTACACCCAGATTCCAGGAGCCTTGGAAGGTTTGTGCGTGGGCCTTCCCTTTTACCTTTGGCCCATTCCTGAGGCTCCATTTATTTTTTTAAACCTACTTTCGTTATCCGTTTTGGCTTTGCTGGCATTGTATATTTCCAAGCGGGTTCAAAAAATATCGTTTCTTTTTATCTTCGCCTGGCTGGCCCTCATCCCCTGGAACCTGCATGAGTCTACCAACATCATCAACCCCTCCTGGCTTTTGTTCGGGAGCGTCTTTTTCTTTATCGGTTTTTTAGAGGCGATTCCCGAAACCGCTCTGGGATTTTGGTCGCCTTTCGCCGCTTTCGTCGCAATGGGGTTCGGACTTTTTTGGAATATTCAATTTCATTTTTCGTGGGTCTTACTCCCGCCCTTTATCGTCATGGCATTAGCCTGGCGGCTTCGGCACGTGGCTATCCGGTCTTTTTCTGAAATAGGTGGATTGCTCCTCGGCTCCCTGATTTCCGGCGCTTTTTTATTGCCGACTTTAATTGTCTTTGGCCTTCAACAAACCTCCAAAGGCATGGGCTTGGCGGTGCGATTTAATTGGGATAATTTCAAAGCTATTTATCTTGTCTTACCCCAATACCTTTCTTTAGTGTGTTATGAATTGCCCCGCTTTTTAGGTTTCGGAACGAAAGAGCGCGTGGAAACTGTCATCCAATTTCCGGCGATGTTTTTACCTGCGGTCTTTCTTTTATTGGTGGGTTGGGCCCAGCCTTTATTTCTTCTGGTAATGGGTTTCATGAAAGACCCGAAACATAAAGACTGGAAAGCCATTCATATTCTGACTGGTATCGGTTTTTTGTTGGTTTGGACCAGTTTTTGGTTTACTTCTAAAACTCCGGCCGCCCACATGTACTACATTCTTCTGCCGCTGATTTCCGTTTATTCTTTTTATATTTGGGACCGTCTTGCCGTTCACAAAAAATGGAGAGTCTTCGGTATCATTTGTCTGGCTGCCAGCCTTTGGTTTGAGAGCACCTATTTGATTCAGCAATTGCCGATGGGTTCTCTTTATTCCAACCGGGCTAAAGTCGCCAACGCGATTGATCATCACGATTACACACTTTTGGGTGAACGCCGTCCGGGAAGCCATAACTAATAGTACCAATTTTAAATTCTTAGTTTTAAATTTTTAACTAATTTAATTTCTGCGGAGCGGAAATAACTATAATTTAAAATTCAAAACTTAAAATTTAGAGACTGTTTTTTATGGGAGACACTATGCTTTACCGTTTAATACTATTTTTAGTCCTTACCAGCTCCGCAATAGCCGCCGACATGCATTTTTTAATTCTTCCTGACGCGGTCATTGGCCCCATCAGCCCTTACATTTACGGCTTGAACGATCAGGACCCCGCCGATACCAATGCCACCCTCCGGCGTCTGGGCGGCAACCGGTTGACCGGCTACAACTGGGTGAACAACGCCTCCAACGCGGGCAGTGATTACAAACAGTCCAGCGATGATTGGCTTTGCAATGACCACTTCAAAGACACCAATTGCGATGAACCAGCGGCGGTCGTGACCGATTTTGTGGAACAAAACCAGAAAGCGGGAATGGATTCGCTCATTACGGTGCCCATGGCGGGCTATGTGGCCGCCGACAAGAACGGCCCCGTGTTGGAGTCCGAAAAGGCTCCCTCAACCCGGTGGAAGCCCATCTCCCTGCGAAAAAGAAGCCCTTTTACCCTGAACCCCAATCCCGACAACAAAGTGGTTTATGAGGACGAGTTCGTCAATTATCTGGTTCAAAAACTTCACTCTGTTGCTCAGGGAGGCGTCAAGTTTTACGATCTGGACAACGAACCCGATATTTGGTCGACCACCCATCCCCTCCTTCACCCGAAAAAAACTTCCTATTGGGAATTGATGAATAAAAGCGAAACTCTGGCTTATAGCATTTTAAAAATCGACCCCAATGCGATGATTCTGGGTCCGGTGAGCTACGGCTGGAACGGCTTTTTAAGCCTGCAGGACGCGCCCGACAGCGCGGACGCCAATCAAAGTCTGGGAACCTTTTTGGATTTTTATCTGGACCAGATGAAATACATCGAATCGCGTGATGGCGAGCGGCTTCTACATGTACTGGATGTTCACTGGTATCCCGAAGCCCAGGGTGGCGACAAACGCATTACGGAGAATGATATTACCCCCGCTTCCATTGATGCCCGTCTTCAGGCGCCCCGAAGCCTTTGGGACCCCAGCTATGTGGAAAAAAGCTGGATTACGAACAATAGTAAGGCGCCCATCCGGTTGATCCCCTGGTTACAGGAGAAAATCACCAAGCGTTACCCCGGCACCAAAATCGGAATTTCCGAATACGACTACGGCGCGGGCAACCACATATCTGGCGGATTGGCCATGGCGGATGTGCTGGGCGTTTTCGGGAAGAATGATGTTTTCTTGGCCAATTATTTTGGCGATCTAAAACCCTATAACCAGGCCGCCTTGAAAATTTACCGCAACTACGACGGGAAAAACTCCACCTTCGGGGACACTGCCGTTTCCGCCGCCGGAGAGGACATCACCCAGACTTCCATCTATGCCGCCACGGACAGCAAACATCGCGGCCTGCTTTGGGTATTGGTTATCAACAAAAACCAAACCGATTCAATAAACGGGAAGTTTAAAATTCAGGGGCAAAATGATTACAAGACTTACGCCGCTTATGGCTTTAACCCCAAGTCACCGGAAATCCAGTCTCTTTCCGGTGGGTCTTTAAACCAAAACCAATTTAATTATTCCTTAACGCCCTTGTCAGCGACGTTATTCGTTTTAAAAATCAACTCATAAACAAACACACTATTCTGAACTAAGAAGCCCTTCATAAATCTTCAAATCCTCCGGCGTCAATTGCTTGGAATGTTTCGGCATGATGTACCGGCGAAAGTCGGGCTTTTCGGCGAATATTGAAAACATCGGCGCCGCCGAGCCGTCGTTAAAGTTGAGAGGTGGAAGCCCCAAAATCATCTCAATGGTCTTCAGCATACCCAACTGATCGTAAATGTCGCTGATAACTTCCCCGTGTTTCACATAAGGCCCTGCGACGAAAGCGGGAGAGCGCATGGCGTCCACATGGTCCGGCCCATTCTGGGAATCATCCTCTAAAACAAAAATTAGACTGTCCTTCCAAATGGGACTCTTGGCGATAGTGTTGACCACCATGCCGACCGCCGAGTCGTTTTGGGCCACATACTGGTAAGGGTTCATCATGCTCACTGCCGTGCCCGCCGTATGATCGTTCGGCAGCCAGAGATATTGAAAAGTGAAAACCTGGTCGTCTTTAATCTGGCGTTCAAAGTCTTTTTTCCATATTTCCACCCGGCTAAGATCCGAAAACTTTAAATCCCATCCGGGAAAGTTAAAGGAATAGTGATACAAAAAGTCCGCCCACTGGGCTTTGAAGTCCGGGTCGGCCCCGATAGCCTTGGCTAAGCTGTTATCCCCGCTGTAGAAGTTGGAAAGAACCGTTAAAAAATCCAGGTTATCCATCAGTTTGGCGCAGTCTTCTGGACTGTTGTTTTGATCCACAAAGGTCTTCATCGCTTCGTTAAAAACCGTGTCCCGTTTTTTGTCTTTGGAAAATTCCATGTACTGGTCATAGCACTTTTTAGCTAGGTCGCTGTTCTCCCCAAACTTGTCCACAATCAACCGGTAGGGCTTGGCATAAACGTAAATATCCTCGCCATAAATGCGGTAGTTGACCTTCTGGGCATCCATCGAATCCCAAATAAAAGCGGGTGAAAAGGTAAAGGGTGCGGTTCCAAAGGGCCAAAAGTCCTCGTTCTTCGCCGGGTTCTTGGCGTCTTTGGCGCCCATTCTTCCCGAATAATCGTTCATTCCCAGCCATTCCATAAAAGGGCTCACGTAAGCGCTGGTGGTGTAATTGTGGCCAAACACGCTGATTTCCCCATCCACGTAAAAGTTGTCCAGGTCCACGAACTCATTAGCCAATTGATGTTCATTGGGCGTGATGTCCTTTCCAAAAATAGTCAGGTCTGGATCGCCGTTGCCCTTACCCAAGTCGCCCAGCACCTGGTCGTAAGTGCGATTTTCTTTCACGATGTAAAAAATATGTTTGATGGGCATTTTGAAGCCCTGGGTCGAGTCAAAAAGCGGCGAACTATTAGTGACTTGATCGGTCCAGGCGGACAAGTTGGCGTCGAGAGTATCGATATCCACCCGGCCTAGCGAACCTTTCAACAAAGTAAGTACATAGCCGGGCTCTTCGCGTTTTTTGGTTGGCTGAGGCCCGTTAAGGTTGGGACGGCGCTCATGAATACCTTTGGAACTCAAAAAGAGGAGTTTTCCTTTATCCGCGACGACCGAAGTGGGATACCAGCCGGTAGGAATATAACCCTCCACATGGCCGTCCGCCGTGTCGAAAACCGCCACCGCGTTGAGACGGGAAAGAGTAACGAAAAGACGGCCGCCTTCCACCGTGCCCGAGGTAGGGGCCACGCCAAATTTAAAATCCTTTTGTTTCAGGTTCCAGGTGTCGGTCACGGTAAGGGACTGACTGTCCACCACCGATACTTCATCCGAATCCTGATTAAAAACATAAAGCCGGTGGTTGAGGGAATCCGCCGCGAAAGCCGAGGGGCTTTTCCCTACCGTGATAGTTTGTTTGAGTTTTAATTTTGATTTACCTTCATAAACCCTCACCTGATTGTCCGACAAAAGACTCACGAAAATCTTACCGTCAAAGCTTTCCACTGCCTGAGGCATTCTTCCGCATTCCACCTCATCGTCAATTTTACCGCTTTGGGTATTAAGAAGCGCTAGCTTGCCCGGCGCGTCGTATCCGCCTTTTCCGTTGTCAATAAGCATATAAGCCACCGCCACATGGTTCGAGTCCACGGGTGCCAGCCCCGCCGTAAAACCGCCCATCGGGTAATCTTTAACGTCCTCAAATTGGGAATTAAAGCGCCGGACGTTCTGGTCGTAACCGCCGCTGACATAAAGGTCGCCGTCTTTGCCTACCCGGGCCGAGGGAAAAAGCGAAGTGACCGTCAGGGTCTTTTCGATCTGCGTTCCGTCGGCGTCGCAAATGGAAATTTCCGGTTTAGTTTCCACGTAATAGCCGTTATTGAGGACCACCAGCTTGCCGGCGAAAGGCACCAGCACCATAGGGTAACGTCCCAGTTCCAACTGAATTCCCGCCGGGGCCATGCGCCAACCGTTGGGCAGTGTGACTTCCACGGGAATGTGGGTTTTGGATTCGGCCTGGGTGGTTTGTAAGTCCTGCTGAACCTGGGCGTAAGAAGTGTCTTTCGCAAAGCGCCAAAGCTGGGCATTGAGTTTTTGTTCCTGGCCCGGCACGTCCAGACCCGGCACGTCATCGTCATCGGCCCAAAGCGGACATGCCGCCGTTAGTAAAAGCAGCGACGCTAGAAAAATCCAGGAGTGTTTCATGGCAGCCTCTCAAGTGGGAATGCGTTTATTGTCGTTTGGGAAAGGATAAGGAGCAACCGGGGGATGTTAAAAACTTGTGAACTTTTATTGCGGAAACCGGCTCCATGGGATCATCCGTTTCAATAAAGCCTCAAAAACGAAATCCGGCAGAAACCACTTTAAAAAGTCCATGAATTTCGCGTCCGGACCCGCAAGGTAGACAGGCTTCATAGGCGACTGATCCAGAGCCTTCCCAATCAATACTGCCACATCGGAGGCGGGGCCGCCTTTGGAAAATTCTCTGCCCATGAGTTCCTCTATTTGCCGGGTGTATTCCCGGTATGGCGACCGTTTCGATCTTACGTTTTTTCCGTAACGGGCCGAGGTGGTCACTTGGGTGATATAGGACCCCGGCGCCACTTCCGCCACTTCGATACCAAAAGGCCTCAGTTCCGTCCGGAGCGCCTGGGAGAGCGACCGGACCGCAAACTTGCTGGCCGCGTAGGCCCCCAGCGCGGGAAAAGCCACCCGGCCCGCGATGCTCCCGATATTGATAATTTTGCCAGATTTTCTTTTTCGCATGACAGGCGCCACAGCCTGTATGACGCGCAAGTAGCCGAACACATTGGTATCAAACTGGTCTTTCAAATCCTGATCGGACAAATCTTCTAAAAATCCTCCCATGGCAAAGCCAGCGTTGTTCACCAGAACGTCGATGCGGCGCTCTTGTTTAACGATCGTCTTGACCGTTTTCTCGACCGAAGATGTCTTAGTGGTTTCCATCAGGACGGGATGAACATCCGCTTTCGCAGCCAGCGCCTTGAGGTCTTTTAATTTTTTGGGATTTCGGTAAGTGGCGTAAACTCGGTAGCCCTTTCCAGCCAAAAGTTTAGCGGTCTCAAGGCCAAACCCGGATGAGGCTCCGGTGATGAGCGCGACCTGTTTTTTCGTTTCCGGAGTCATGCCGACCTTCCCTAAAGCTTTTAAAGAGGTCGGTATAGTACCGATTTCCATAATTTGTTTTCTCGGTAAATCGGCACATGTCGTAAACCTCCTGTACATGCGTTTTAAAATCCAGTCATAAACCCCATCGGGCAAAAACCATCGAACCTGTGGAAACCACAAAGCGTCAAAACCCGCGGCATAACGAACCGCCATGCGCCGGCTCCCCAGCGCCTTCAAGATAGCGGCGACCACCTGCTCCGCCCCCGGCGCCTTTTGGGATTGAGAATTGCCGTAAGCCAGAATTTTTTTCAGGACCTTTTGATAATCTGACCGACCCTGCCGAAATTTTTGAGCCGGATGCCGGTTATATTTGAAAGGAGTGTTGGTGGAACCCGGTTCAATGACCGCCACTTCAATATTAAAGGGCCGCACTTCGGGCCGCATGGCTTCCGTTAAAGCTTCCACGGCGTGTTTACTGGAACAGTAAAGCCCAATTCCGGCGAAGGTCATCCTCCCCGCCAGGGACCCGATATGAAGAATCCGTCCGTTTTTTTGAGCTCTCATCACCGGCAATACCGCGTTGGTCATCCTCATCAGGCCGAATACATTGGTCTCGTACTGCGCCTTAATTTCCTCATCCGTAAACTCTTCCAACATGCCAAAAGCGCCAAAACCCGCGTTGTTGATCAAAACATCAATCCGTTCGGTCTTGCGGACAATGGCGGAAACAACCTTTTGCGCCGCCAAAGGTTGGTCCACATCTAAAGCTAAAATCACAACCGGCAAACCTTTAGCCGCTTTCTTCAAAACCCCCGCTTTTTTCAGATTCCTCATGGTGGCGAAAACTAAATAGCCTTTACGGGCCAAATCTAATGAAGCTTCAAATCCAATGCCGGTAGAACAACCGGTGATGAGAGCCACGGGACGATTTTCCATTGTCTTTCCATTTCTTGGAGTGAGAGCTTATTAGTTTAATAGAAGCGATTATTTCAGCGGGGTTATTTGTTTGTTTATGAACTAACTTGGGTTCTGGTAGGATAGCGATTGATTTTTTCGTCCTTAATTTAAGGAGCAAGAATGCGTTTTCCAACCCTGATCGTTCTAGTCCTCATGGGACTGATGTTAGCACCTCCCTTCATTTGGGCGGATTCCGGCGCCGGAACAGCTCCCCCACTCCCTCAGTCCACAAACCCTACTTCCCAATCCGGCTCAACGGACACCAAATTGTATCCAACAACACAAAAGCGAATTCCGATCAACCAAATGGATGTTTTGAAGCTCGACGGCACGGTCATGGTCGAACACGCCGACAATACCGACCCCACGGCCCTTCAAACTGGAAGCATGGTGGAAAAAGGCGACGTCATCACGGTCTACGATAATAGCTGGGTTATTTTAAAAACCCATCGCGGCGACAAAATCGGCCTGACCGGAAGCACCGTTGTCACGATCGACGAATGTTACATGCTGGGCGCGGACAGGCAGATCCGTCTTCTCGTCAAAAAAGGAACTCTTTTACTGCGTACCAACGGCGACAATTCCCGGCAGAGCTTTTTTGAAATCAACCTGGGCGGCGTGGTGGCTTCCATTAACGATGTTCAAGCCATTTTCCTTTATGATCCATTGAAAAGTTTTTTGGATATTAAATATATCGACGGAAAAATTCATGTCATTGACCAAAACCACGATGAGTCCTTTATGATTCATCAGGGTGAATACAACGACTCCACTAAAGCGGAAACGGACGCGACTGATGATTCCGGCATTCCCCAAGAACACACAGAACATACCTGGGAAAACGGGAAAATGGCCCAGGACGAGCCTATTCCCATGGAAGAAATTGACGAAGTGAACTTCAGAAGGTTCTTTGACGGAGAAAAGCTTTTGATTCCCGAGGACAACAACATCGAACTGGATGACAGCCAGCAGGTTCCCTACCGCCAGCGATGAGCCCTCTCAACGCCGAATTCGAATGTCCCTACTGCGGGCACCCTAATTTTTCACCGGTGGATGATGTCTCCGGAACCCAGGAATGGACTACCGACTGCGAGAATTGCTGCAGACCTATCGCGATCCGCGCCAGGGTCAGGCACGGCGAGATTGAAGAATTGGAAATTGACCGGGAACTGGATTAAAAAATTAAGTCGCTGACTTTTAGCGCGGCAGCGCCGCGGCCCCGCCCGTATGAATCAGGTTCAACACCACTTTGGACGCCATAAAAACGTAATAACCGAACAAAAGCAATCCGAAGAACCAGGTAATGGTTTTAAGCATATGCCGGTTAAAAAGATTACGGCTGTAATGCACCGCGATGCCCAGTGCCATGAACCAGACCATCTCGCTCACTAAAACCGCCGAGAAAAAAGTCGTCGCCGCTCCCCCCGCCAGGTCAATATCGCCGGACAATTGTAAAGTACCGACCATACCTACCCAGTAGATAAGGGTAAAGGGATTGGAAGCCGCGATCAAAAAACCCATGACGAAGGAATTGTCGATAAATTGAGTTTGCTTCTTCACCGCGCTGGTCGTGTTGGGATCCTCCCGGATTTCAAGAAAAAGCGAATAAGCCAGATACAGCAAAAACACCACGCTAATGCCCCAAATAATCAGCTTTCCGGCGCCCACAATGCCGTCTTTAGAAAGACCGGCGAAGACGATGTAGGCGAAACTGGCGTCCACAAACGCCGCTCCCAAACCCACCATGAAAAGCTCCTGAAAGCCTCCCAAAATACCCTTACGGATCGCCATAAAGTTAACCGGACCGATCAGGGTAGCGGTACAAAAACCAATAATGAGTCCCTGGGTAATGGCCGCATAGATGAGTTTGAACATTTCACTTGTCATAGGAGCAGTATTTTACAGGATGGATCGTCCCGAAGGGGATTAAAAGTTCTAACGGATCGCGTGAACGGCCGCTTTGAATTCATGATTTTTTTCATCAACCTTATTACAAAGAGGTTCTTGATTTTGGTATTCTTGCTCCCATATTCCTTCAACTGAGGGTGGAACTCATGGCACAACTGGTTAATATTTTGATGGGCAGCAAGTCGGACTGGGAAGTGATGAAAAATGCTTCCGATACCCTTCATCAATTCGGGGTGGAACACGAAAGCCGCGTGCTTTCCGCCCACCGCACCCCCCATGAAACCGCCGAATATGTCGCGGGCGCCGAAGCCCGGGGAGTTCAAGTCGTCATCGCGGCGGCCGGTGGAGCGGCTCACCTGGCCGGTGTCTGCGCGGCCCATACGCTTCTTCCGGTTTTGGGAGTGCCGATGGAAAGCAAGCTCAACGGGCTTGATTCTTTACTCTCCACCGTCCAAATGCCCAGCGGTATCCCGGTCGGCACTTTGGCCGTCGGTAAGGCTGGCGCGGTCAACGCGGCCCTTTTAGCCGTAGCGATTTTGGCCAATAAAGATCCCGAACTCAAAAAGAAATTAAAAAAATTCCGCGAAGATCAATCCGCGAAAATACTAAAAGAAACTCTGTCATAAAAATCAGACCGGGTATCAGCGCCAGGAAAAAGCGATTCGACGAATCGATTAAGTTTGGGGCTGAGGTCGGCGACTTGTTTTGATTTATTTTTAATACAAAGGGTTATTCATGCTGAACGGTGAATTTAACAATTATTCGCTCGCTTCGATGATCGATTACTTGGCGACCATTTTGGGTAATGTCATCTCTTATCAGGAGGGACCCGAATCCCTGGCGCTGGTGGAACGCATTCGTATTTTGGCAAAAAATTTCAGGGCCACGTCCGACATGAAGATCGCCGATGAACTTTCTCAAATTATCGGCAGACTCTCCATTGAACAGCTCAATCTTTTAACCAAGGCCTTCACTCATTTTTTTGGCTTGATCAATTTGTCCGAAAAAATCGATCTGATGCATTCCCTGCACCAGCCCTATTTTGTCGACGCCGTTCCCCAGCCGCGGCCCGGATCCATTCCCTCGGCCGTCGCCATCCTGGAGGAGCAGGGCGTCCTGCCAAAAAAACTGCAGGCTCTCTTGGAACAAGCCCAGGTACTGATGGTCTTTACCGCCCACCCGACCGAGTCCAAACGCCGCACCGCCCTGACCAAACTTCACCGCATCGCCAAAGTGACTTCCCGGTTGGTGGATTCCAACCTTTCTCCCTATGAGAAAGAAGACACCGAAAAGCTGATTTTGGAGGAAATTGTCTCCATGTGGCAGTCCGACGAGGTCCGTCAGTCCAAATTGACCGTCGCGGACGAGGTGAAGGGCAGCCTCTATTATTTTGAGGAAACTCTTCCTGAGGTTATCCCGCAAATTTATTTGGATATGCAGCGGGCCTTAAAAAAATCCTTTCCGAAATCGACCTGGAATATCCCCCCCTTCCTTCGTTTTGGTTCCTGGATTGGCGGCGACCGCGACGGCAACCCTTTCGTCACTCCGGATGTGACGGCGGAGACAGTCCGTTCTCTTCGAAGCGCAGCGATCCGTATTCACTTGAACTCTTTGAGCCAGCTCAGCCAGCGGTTAAGTCTGTCGGACCGCCAAATTTCCATTTCACCCGAGCTGGAACAGTCTTTATTAAAAGACGCGCTTTTATTTCCCGAATTGGCCAAAATCTTTTTGACCCGCACACCGCACGAAAAGTACCGCCTCAAATGCATGTATATCCGCGAGAAACTTCTCCGGACGTTGGAATACGCCCAGGTTTTTGGCCACGATTGGAAAACCACTCCCGCCCAGCCCCCGGCCGGTACCTGGTATTTGAACGCCTATCAGCTTTTAGAAGAACTCAACCTGATGGATGCCAGCCTGAGGTCCCATAAGGGCGCCATCCTGGCCGACGGCTATTTGGGAAAAGTGCGCCGCAATGTGGAGGTCTTTGGTTTCAGGCTGGCCACCCTGGACGTCCGCCAGCACTCCAGCCGTCACACCGACGCCCTGGCCGAGATTTTCAAAAAGGCTTCCATTAGCGAGAACTACCTGGCCTTGAGCGAGGAAGAACGCACCCAATTATTGGAACAAGAACTCAATAGCGAGCGTCCGCTTATTCCGGTTCGTCCCGACTACAGTAAAGAAACCATCGAGGTTCTGGAAACCTTTCAGTGCATCGCCGCCATTTTGGAACATCTCAATCCGAAAGCCATCGAGACTTATATTATTTCCATGACCCACGGTGTTTCGGACGTTTTAACCGTCCTTCTCTTCTTCAGGGAAGTCGGTCTATACCGCCCGGGCCAGTACAGCCATTTAAATATCGTTCCCCTATTTGAAACTCTGGACGACTTACAGCGTTCCAGCGGTATTTTTGAGCGTCTTTTGAAAAACGAGTCTTACCGCGCCCACTTAAAACTGCGGAAGGATATTCAAGAGATCATGCTGGGCTACAGCGATTCCAATAAGGAAAGCGGCTATCTGTCCGCCACCTGGGCTTTATATAAAGCCCAGCTCGATCTCACCAAGCTGGCTGACTCCCATCAAATCGCCCTGCGCTTGTTCCATGGCCGCGGCGGCAGTGTGGGCCGCGGCGGCGGTCCCGCCAGTCAGGCAGTCCTGTCCCAGCCCCCCGGCACCCTCAAAGGCCGTATCAAGATCACTGAACAGGGCGAAGTCATCAGCGACCATTACAGTGAGCCCGCCAGCGCCCGCTGGCACTTGGAACAGATCACCAACGCGGTTTTACGCGGGTCGTTCCCCCCCCGGGAAGTCATCCCCAAGGCTGAGTGGAAACAGATCATGACCAAATTATCCATCCGCTCCTTCAACACTTACCGCAGTCTGATTTATACTCACCCCCGGTTTGTGGAGTATTTCTACGAAGCCACCCCCATCACTGAAATCAGTTATCACCGCATCGGCAGCCGGCCTTCGAGTCGCAGCAATGACCGCGCCATTGAAAACCTTCGGGCCATCCCCTGGGTATTCAGCTGGATGCAGAGCCGCTATACCCTTCCCGGTTGGTACGGCATGGGAACCGCGATTGAGGATTATTTAAAAACCGATCCCAAGGGCCTCACCCATCTGCAGGAAATGTACAATCAGTGGCCCTTTTTCCAGACCATGCTGGATAACGCCCAGATGATTTTGTCCAAAGCCGACATGGATATCGCCCGCCGTTATTCGGACCTGGTGAAGGATAAGGATTTGCGCAAGGAAATTTTCGACCTCATCCGTTCCGAATATGATCGGACCGTGCGGGTCATCTGCCAGATCGTTCAGATTAAGGAACTTTTGGAAAAGGATCCCGTCTTGTTCCGTTCTCTGAAACACCGCAATCCCCATATTGATCCCTTAAGTTTCATCCAGATCGAGCTCATCAAACGCTTGCGTCAGAACCCCAGTGAAGCCCAGAAACTCGTTTTGGAAGAAGCTATTCTGATGACCATCAACGGCATCGCGGCGGGTCTCAAGAACACCGGCTGATCTCGGGAGACCTTTTTATGTCCATGTCTGAAATTCAAAAAGCCGCTGAAATCATTCAAGAAGGCGGGTTAGTCGCCTTTCCCACGGAAACCGTTTACGGTCTGGGCGCCGACGCCTTAAACCCCTACGCCGTAGCCGCCATCTTTGAGGCGAAAAACCGTCCCACTTTTGACCCTCTCATTGTTCATGTGGCCGACATGCGCCAGGCCGAAATTCTGGTTCACCGCTTTCCCGAAAAAGCCTTAAAACTCATTGATAAGTTTTGGCCGGGACCCCTCACAATCGTTCTACCCAAGTCACCCCTGGTGCCAGACATCGTAACTTCTTCTTTACCTAACGTGGCTATCCGGGTGCCTAACCATCCCATGGCATTGGAACTGATTCGGGAGTCGGGCCGGCCCATCGCCGCGCCCAGCGCCAACCCTTTCGGACAGGTCAGCCCGACGACCGCCGAGCATGTGCGGAAGTCATTAGGAAATAAAGTGAATATGATTTTGGATGGCGGCCCCTGTACGGTGGGTGTGGAATCAACCATCATTTCCTTCGCGGAAAAAGAACCGGTTTTACTCAGGCCCGGCGGCCTTTCGCTGGAAGAGATTGAATCCATCATTGGAAAAGTAATCGTCTCTCACGGTTCAACTGATAAACCCGTAGCCCCGGGACAATTTTTGCAGCATTACTCCCCCCGAACACCGCTCAAGCTGATTCCATTGGGAGAAGCCCCTATGGCTTCGGCCAAAACCGGATGGCTGGGCCTTCAAAACCCGCCATCGGGTTTTGTGGCTGTAGAGGTTTTATCGAAAAAGGGAGATTTAAAAGAAGCGGCCGCGAATCTCTTCGCGGCCATGCGTCGGTTGGATGAAAAAAACTTGGACCTGATCTATGCCCAGCCCGTCCCCGATCAGGGTTTGGGCCGGGCCATCAATGACCGGCTTTATCGGGCGAGTTACAAGCCGCAAAAATAAAATAGCGCTTCAAAGCGGCTTGTAATCCCAAAAATTCCGCAGGAACCGTGGGGCCAAAAATGACAAACGATAATTTTTAAAAATTATCGTTTGTCATCCTGAGCGAAGCGAAGGATCTATTAGTTGCCCATTCCCGGATTATCCGGGGGCGCGGACGCTGGCGGCGGGTTTGGCTGATCCGCCGAAGGCGCCGGCGGATTGTAGGTCTGGTCCATCGCTTGAGGCTGACCCGCCTGGGCGGCCTGATCCGCGTCAAATGTCCCTGGTCCATAAGGATTTCCCTGTCCGTCAAAGAGGTCAAAAGACCCATCGTTGAGTTTCAGGATAATTTCCAAAGGCCTTCCATTGCTGGTATCCGAAAACTGCACGCTTTGAACTCCCGAAGCCAGATAAACCGGGTCAAAGGTCGGCGGGTTCGCGGTGTCGTAGAGGAAAGCGTCCTGAGTGTCCGCGTCAACCTTTACAATCCGGGTTCCGTCCGGGCTGACGTTGGACTGCATATTGGCGCTGTCGGAAGCGGTCACGACCACCTGGTCTTCCGCGGAATTGCAGGGAATATAATTGTCGTTGTTGTAGCAGTACAAATCGCCCACATGATAAGGGTCCTGCCACCACCAGAAACCGTTGTTCCAGAAGCACCAGCGGTCATAATCCGCGTCATACCACCACCAGCGGCCGTTGAAATTGCGGGTCCAGAAATACTGGTCGCCCAGATACCAGCCATACCAGTGGTAACCGGAGGCGTCCAGATAATGGCAATAATTGACGCCGTCGTCATTGTGCCAGTAATAATGACCCGCTTGGTTTTCGCTGAAATTAAATTGGTTGACGCGCGCGTTCCATTCGACGCTGTCCACCATATTCATGTGGTCGCGCACAATGCCATCGTTGTAATGCCGCGGCGAGACCATCGTCGCGGTGATGGCTAAATGATCCGGCCCATGCTGGGGAAAACGAATGGTGGAATGAAGTCTGTCCGTATGGATGATTTCAGCCCGGTCCGTAATCAAATTCGGTTCGATGGAAACTCCCAGTTTTTGCAGCTTCTTGCGCACATATCCCTGGGTATAGGGATGATGATGAACCGAAACAGCCGCTCTCACACCTGATTGGGCATAATTTTGAATGCGGGGTCTTTGGTAAACCTGGCCACCCATGCCTTCCCGAACATTGATTTGAACCGAGGGCCGGGTTGTTATCTGTCCATTGCCCTGGTTGTTCCAATGAAGCTGGCCATAAGAAGGCTGGGTTCTTGCCGGTTGGGAACTGAACGATTGCTGGGAAGGAAAGTTGCGATTATGCCCTCCGCTGGAACCGTGGCTCATATTAATCACGACCGGCGCGTGGGAAGCCTGCATAGGCCGGCTAGCCGCGGCCGGTCTTCCGGCGGAAACGGCCGCACCCGCGTGAGTGCCTCCCGCCTCGAGGCCTTGACCCCAGACTTTGAATCCCGAAAGGGATAAAAGCGTCAGCAATAAGAGCGTTAGTTTTTTCATGAATTTACCTTTTTGAGAAATTGAAAAACTTGCGTCTAAACCGCTTCGTATTTTAGACGCCCAACATGCCTATTTGAAGTCTGGAATTGATGTTTTTAGGATTCTCCAATAAGTCTAGGAAAACTGCTTGCCTTTGGTTAACCTAAGCCCTCACTTCACTCAAAGGATAGCCATGAAATACCGCCAGCTGGGTCAATCCGACATTCAAGTTTCCGAAATCAGCCTGGGCTGCTGGACCATGGGCGGTCTTAACTGGGTCAATGGCAATCCCAACGGCTGGGCGGACGTAAACGAGGCAGAAGTCAAAACCGCCATTGATTACGCAATGGAACAGGGCGTGAACCATTTCGACAACGCCGATGTTTATGGCAATGGTAAGGCAGAGCAGATGCTGGCCCGCGTTTTGGGCGAACGAACTAAAAAACTCACCATCGCCACCAAGGTCGGCTGGTTTCCCGGCACCGCTGAAAACGCTTACGAACCGGCCCATATCCGCCATCAATGTGAACAATCGCTGATTAACCTCAACCGCGACATCATTGACCTCTATTACTTCCATCACGGCAACTTCGGCCCCAACGACCAGTATTTGAATGACGCTGTCGCCATGATGCATCAATTGCGCAAAGAAGGAAAAATTCGCCTCATCGGTCTTTCGTCTTATTCCAACGGGGACTTTACCCGTTTGGTGCCCAAAGTGAATCCCGATGTTCTGCAAAGCTGGGCCCATGCCATTGACGACCAATTTATTCGGGAAGGCTCCCCCGTACGCAAACTCTTGGACGAGCGGAAAATGAGTTTTGTGGCCTTCTCTCCCCTGAACCAGGGTCTGATGCTCGGTAAGTTTGACCCGAAAAATCCTCCCAAATTCGACGAGGGCGACCATCGCAAAGGCGACGAAAGATTTACCACCGAATTTTTGGTTAAACTACAGCCGAAAATCGAAAAGCTCAAAACTCGCTTTGGTTCGGATGTGAAGGATTTGGCCCGGGTTGCCCTTCAGTACGACCTGGCCAATCCTTGCGTGGCTACCGTCATTCCAGGTTTCCGTAATTTAAAGCAGGTCCAGGTGAACCTGGCCGGTTGGAATAAACCTTTAAACGCTGATGATGTAAAGTTTGTGCAAGACGTATTTAAAAGTTAATCAAAGCTTCGCACGGAGAAAGCAGAGTGAAAATCGGAGTTTTTAAAGCTCCTTAAAACTCATCTTCCTCCGTGAAAATTTTTAATCTTGGAGAACCTATGACACCCGAACAAGCCTATTCCGATTTAATCCGCCGCATGAAAGAAATCGCAGTCCTCGGCAACACCGCCGGGGTTTTGGGTTGGGACCAGGAAGTAAATATGCCCGCGGCCAACGCGCCTTACCGGGGCGAGCAGTTGTCCCTTTTAGCCGGCATGTGCCATCAAAAGTTCACCGATCCTCAGGTAGGTGAATGGTTGACCAAGGCTGAATCCTTCAAAGTTTTAATGGGCGACCCTCTCAGCGATACCGCGGTCAATTTGCGGGAATGGCGGCATTCCTATGACCGTTCCAAGAAACTACCCCAAAGACTGGTTGAGGAAATGGCGAGCGTTACCGCCAACGCCCAGGTGGCCTGGGTGGAAGCCCGCCGAGACAACAAATTCTCCCATTTTCTGCCCTGGCTGGAAAAAATCATTCCCCTCGCTCAGGAACAGGCCAAGTGCTACGGTTTTCATGACCACCCCTATGACGCTTTGTTGGAAGATTACGAACCGGGATTGACTACCGCCAAGCTCAATGAGCTTTTCCCGCCCTTGAAGAAAAGCCTTTCGGATATGGTCGCCAAGATCACCGCTTCTAAAAAACAGCCCGATTTGTCCATTTTGAAACGCCCCTGTTCGGTGGGCGGCCAAATCGCTTTTTGCCGCAAACTGGCTGAAGCCATCGGGTTTGACTTCGAAAAAGGTCGCCTCGACGTCAGCGCCCATCCCTTCACCACCGGCCTGGGCCCCAACGACACCCGCATTACCACCCGCTTCGAGGAAAAGAATTTCGAGAACGCCTTTTTCAGCACCCTGCACGAGTCTGGACACGGCATTTACGACCAAAACCTTCCCGGCGACGCCCATTATGGAACCCCGATGGCTTCGGCGGTTTCCCTGGGCATTCACGAGTCCCAATCCCGCCTCTGGGAAAACCTGGTAGGCCGCAGTTTGGCCTTTTGGAAATTCTTCTTCCCTGAGCTCAAGAAAAGCTTCCCCGGTGTGTTTGACGATGTTTCTTTGGAAGCTTTTTATTTCGCTATCAACCACTCGGCCCCTTCTTTTATTCGCACCGAATCGGACGAGGTGACTTACAACCTGCACGTTTGCTTGAGATTTGATATTGAGACCGCCTTGATTGGCGGCTCCTTGAAAGCGGCGGACATTCCAACCGCCTGGAACGCCGCGGTGAAACAATACTTTGACCTGGTTCCCCCCACCGACACGGTTGGTTGCTTACAGGATGTGCATTGGAGCCATGGAAGCTTCGGCTATTTCCCCACCTATACTTTGGGTAATCTCTACTCGGCGCAGTTCTTTGCCGCCGCCAATAAAGACCTGGGCGGTCTGGAAGCCGGATTCGAGAAGGGAAACTTTAAGCCTTTGAAGAATTGGTTGACGGAAAAAATTCACAGCCAGGGCCAGCGTTACCGTGCGGGAGATTTGTGTAAGGTCGCCACCGGGGCGCCCTTGAGCAGCCAGCCCTTTTTGGATTACCTGGGTAAGAAGTTTGGAGCGTTGTACGGGTTTTAATGCTCCCCAATTCAATACAATTCGGGAACTATCAAAAGGTTATTTTGAGACTTTTTTCCAGATCACAACTTGAATACCATCATTGGTTTGACCAGTCACATAAACATTTCCATTTTTATCGACCACTGAATGGAAAAAATCGGTCGAAGGAGTTCCCAAACGAGCCAAAATTTTTCCCTGAGGATTAAACTCGATTATTCTTACAAAGGAATTTTTAAGATCGTTCAATTCATGAACTCGTGTTTGAATATAAATATTTCCTTCCTCATCAATGCCGACCGGAAGAGTAAAATCATAAAGCCTTGAAGAATTGTATTCTTCTTCTGTGAGGCCTTCATTTTCATCATCGGAAAATAAAAAATTATCCAACTTCCCATAAGTGTCACCCGATACCCATTTTCTTTGGTAAACACGAATAGTTACCACACCTGAAGAAGCTTCCACTTGACCAAACTCTAACCTTATCTTTATTCTGGGAGCATCCAAAAAATCTGGCTTTCCATTTTTCTCCCATTCTTCTTGATCAAATACATAACGGCGTTTGATATCCTTTGGATCAGTTGCATAAAAACCATGAACCATACCTTTTCCAACAAAAGTACCTGATAGACCCCAAGGTGGATTGAAAGATTTCGGAATGTTTATTTCTTGCAAAAGGTTTAATTTCTTATCAAATTCCAATATTTTGTTGTCTAAATCATCCGCAAGATAAACTTTACCAGCCGACACGGATAAGATGCGGAAACCCTTATATTGTTTCTTAGCTTCCCACGATCCGATTTCATGACCCGACAAGTCAAAACTCTTAACTCCAATCCTCGGTTTTTTGTTTTGATTAAATTGATACAGGACATAAACATGTCCATCATCATCTACTTTAATATTTTCAGCCGCACCCACAAGACCGTCAATGTCTGGACGGGAATAGGTTTTTCCATCATCATCTTTCCACGTAAACAGGCCAGCGGGCACATGGTCTATACCGTCACCCCAAGGTATAGTTAATTTTTGTTTTTCGTAATTTTCTTCTTGGGCTTGAACCTTCACTAAAATAGAAGCCGTGAAAAACAGAAAAATTGAAAAGACAAAGATAGTTCGAATCTTTCTTTTCTTCACTTAATACCTCCCGGAGTTGGACACGAACCGTTCTAGTGTCCTTTTTGAATGCCCTTATTTTAAGTTGGTCAAAACCTAAGCAGGGAGTTTTAGAGGAATAAAGACCTTTGGGCCGGTTATGGACATAAGTCGGACCCTGGTTTGTTCCCTAAAGGGGCAGGGTCGGCTTTAAGACAAGGGTTTGCCCAGAGTCTGGGCAAGGTTAGCGCCGGAGGTGGCTTTTGCCCCGACTCGGGGCAAGAACCTTCCCCGTTTTGAGGTTTTTGTCCCGCGACGGGACAATATGACTGGATTCCTTGGGATATGCCGGATTTTCAGCAACCTTGGGCCGATTTATTACCGGCAGGGCCAGAATTAACCACCGGCACCCCCGGTTTTACTACCGGCATTTATCGAGATACCTACCGGCATCAGGGGTTTTACTACCTGCATTTGCTTGGCCGCCTACCGGCATGACGGCTTTTACTACCGGCATTTACCGAGTTACCTACCGGCATCGGGGGTTTTACTACCGGCATTTGCTTGGCCGCCTACCGGCATGACGGCTTTTACTACCGGCATTTACCGAGTTACCTACCGGCATCAGGGGTTTTACTACCGGCATTTGTCCGGCTGCCTACCGGCATGGCGGCTTTGTTGGAAGAATAGGCTAGACGGTCAACCCCGACTCCCTGCCTAATGAGCCGGATGGGGTTTCTTGGCGGAGGCTTTTAAACCCACCACCGTCACGAGGATCAGTTCAATGACCACAAAACCGATCACATAGGGCAATCCGCCCTTGGAAAAGCCGTAGCTGTGAAGACCGGCGCCGAGGATAAAGTTAACCCCATACCAGGCCATCAGCACGCCTAAAAAGGCCACTACCACGCCGATAATAAAGCCCGCTTCTTTCAGCCAGCCGCCCAAACGGCCGTGCAGAATAGCCACATAACCCAGTAGCGCGATAAGGGCCCAGGTTTCTTTGGGGTCCCAACCCCAGAAACGGCCCCAGGAATAGCTGGCCCAAACGCCGCCCAAAATGGTTCCGCTGGCCAAAAGCACCACACCCACCTGAACCACCCGGTAAAGAAGCTTGATCTGCTTTTGCAGTTTTTCCTTGTCGTGCGGGTGTTTCCAAAGGGTCCACAGGCAAAAGTGGCCGATGCCCAGGGACAAGAGAAAAGCGGCGTAACTGAGGGTGATGGTTAAAACGTGAATGGTCAGCCAAAAATTGCTGCGGAGCACCGGCTCGATAGGCTGAATAGAAGGGTCCAAAATGGTCGGCACGTTGTCCGCTAATATAAACCCGATGACCGCCAGGGCCGAGCCCGCCACCGCGAATTGCCGGTTTTTATAGATCAGCTCAAAGATGAGCGCGAAAACCGTCATGCCGAAAGTCACCCAGATGAGCGACTCGTACATATTCGACACCGGCGGGCGGCCCGCGATGAGACAGCGCATCGTAAACCCGTAAACGCTCATCAAAATACCCGCCACGAATAACGCGAACCCCGGCCAGTACAAAAGGCGGGCCCCCAATAAAAGAGAAAGGCCCATCAGTACAAAAGCCGTCGCCTGGATGATCCATGTCCATTCAAAAGGCTTGACCGCGTTAAACTGGACTTCCAAAGCGATTTTTCCGGCATCGACCGCGCCTTTACCCGCCAGCTGGCCCAGCAGACCCGACAGGTTTTGGCTTTGGGTGGAGAACCCGGCGGCGTCATTCGCGTCATAAGATTTCAAAATACCCGCGAAAGACATCAAGACCTCTTTAATCGCGTCCGGCATGCCCTTAGGGTTTTGACGGTAGGAGTCCTGCAAATCCTCCAGCGAAACCCACTTCTGGGTTTTTTCATTGGGGATCGGAATGAGGGTTAACAACCGGCCCGACTCGATATCCTCAAATTTTTCCAGCCGGCCAAATGCCGACAGGGATTCTTTTTCCATAGCGTTCAGGGTTATTTTTTTCTGTTGTTTGGCGTAATTCATTTTGGCGTAGGCAATAAAGCCGTCGTTCTTTAAAAGAAAACTTGGCGCGACCCGCTTTTGATCCTTGTCCACGCTTAAAAGGGATTTCAGATCGAGATTCTCGATCAAGATAAAATTCTTGTCGTTCCACTGGGCCGGATGAGTCAGCCAATCCAGCAGCACATCCATGGAACTCTTATCCTCGAATTTCTCATGACCCGTGATAAACCGGACGCTTTCCCTGGCGAAGGTATCCAAAGGCTTCACCCGGCCGCCCTCCTGAATGGGAATAAGAGAGAGGGTCTTAAAATCCATCGGCTGCGCGCAAACCGGCGCCGCGAAAATGAACATCAACAACCACAGAAATGGATTACGCATTTTTTTCCTTCTTGCCCCAAGCGGGATTTTTAAACCAGAACATTAAGATAATGCCGAACACCATCACCATGGCGCCGGTGTATTTTATCCCCATACCCGGATCCACCCCCACGGCGAACACCGAGGTATATTTTCCATCGGGCAGGGCCTGATAGCTAGCCTGGTAAACCGTATAACCCTGGTGATGAAGGGGCTTGTTCATGCTGATATTGACCGGAACCTGGATTCCCTGGTTTTCCTGATCCGTGTAATAAATGTCGCTGGCGTAGGAGGAGGGTTTATCCGTGCCGGGGTCCAGCCCCAGGTGAAATTTGATCAGGTGAATGGTAAAAGGCAGATGGAGCTGCAGGGGGCCGTAGGCCATCGCGAAAGTTTCTCCCGCCAGGGTAGCCGTATCCTGCGTCTCAAAGCCCAGCCAGCCCTCTTTTTTCTCGGATCGGTAGATAATTTCATAATGCAGGGCGGGTTCTAAATCCTTTTGATAGCCGAAAGGTTCGGGTTCGTAGGTTTCATCGGGAACGGCGTCGGGCAGGCGTTCCTGCACTTTAAACTGCATGTCCATCCAGCCGGTGGCGATGTCGTCCCCCACGTTCAGGGTTTCAATGGTTGTGAATTCCCCTTTTCGTCTGACCTGATATTTGAGACTGCCGTCCGCCGCGGCCAGAATTACCAGCGCGTTTTCGCTGACGTCTTTGGCTCCCCCGGCCAGGCGCTTTTTCCAGTCCGCTTCCTTCTCAAAGAAAACCGAGGCCGGGCCCAGGTCCAGATGGCCGTAGTCCTTGTTTCCCAAAAACAGCCACTGGTTTTCATGCACAAAGGAGCTGTCCAGGGTCACGTGAACCGCCGGAAAACCCTTTTCGCCTTTTTCCGCCCCGCGCCCGTGAACCCGTTTTTCGGCGTTCACATAAAACTGGTTGATCATCAGGAGGCCGTCATTGGGCAAATGGATGATTTGGGGTTTATCCGGCGTGGGCTGGCTGAATGTATAAGCGGCGGGGATTTGCTCAATCTCATCCTGGTCGATCTGGTAATAGAGAGTCGGTTTATCTTCCTGAAAAATATGACCCTCTTGGCCCTCGTCCAGCGCGATCTGTCCGTCCATTCCGTATTGTTGGGTGATTAAGGAACCCGCCAGAATAATGAGAATACCCAGATGGGTGATGACAAAACCGGTTTGGTGTTTTTTCCAGGGATAGCGGGAAATGGCGGAGCAGAAAACATTGGTCCCCAGAAGCAGAAGGGCCAGATTGAACCACCAGGTGCTGTAAACAAACCGTTTGGCCACGGCTGTGGAAAAGCGCGATTCCACAATGGTTCCCGACGCCAGTAAAACCGAAACCAGCAGGATCATGGGAAGGGCTAACTTAATGGAAGAGATAAACTTGAAAACTTTGTTATCGAATAATTTTTTCACGCATAACCCCGCGGATTAAAGCCCGGCGTTCCAACTCTATAGGGAAGAACCTCGAAACAAGGGATCACGAAAGTGTCCCTTGTTTTTAGTTTGTGGAATGGATCAAAGGCTAAGATTTAAACCCACCTGAATGGGAATCAGCATAATTGGTGTATCCGCGGACTGCGCGTTGATATCGGTCGTGTTGTAGTCGTCGAAATCCATCGCCCATTTTCCCTGTATGAAAACATTGGTGTTCCTATCCAGCATGAAAGCCATACCGACCGCCGGATCAAATTCAAAATTCGCCCAGCTATAGATGACTCCCGGCTTATAAGGCGCGCCCTGAAGATTAACCGCGTCAAACGCCAGTCCGGCGGCCAGGACTAAATAGGGCTGAATCGGGGCGCCCGGATCGCCGAAATAAATTTGCATATCGAACAAAACCGGAACATGGCTTATGTCCGAAGTGGCTCCCGCGGGAAAATTGTAACCACCGGGTGCTGAGGATAATGCGGCCGCTGTGGCTGAAAGGTCATAAAAACCTGTTTCCAGTCCGACGGAAAAGACATCATCAAAAGCGTAGCCGATACGGGCGTCAAAACCCAAACCCGTCCCGTAAACCGTGGACGCCGCGTTGCTAACCGGCATCACTAATCCGCCGTCCAATTGAACCACCAAATGCTCGCCCACCGGATTGCTAATGACCGGCGTAGCGGCAACCGACAAAGCCTGCGGTTTTGGCAGAGCGGAAGACGTGCCGCTGGAGGTGGCGCCCGGGGAAACGGTTCCCACCGGCGCCGCGGATGTCTGAACAGCGGTTGTACTCACGGGCGCTCCAACTGAACCCCAGGAAGATCCAGCCACCGCCGTCGAGGTGGGTACGGGGGTTTCTTGAGGGCCGGGCGTTGCCGTATCTTGCGCCCAAACACTCGAACCCATGAACAACAAAACGAATACCAATAATTTCCTCATAATTGCCTTTCACCCCTGAAAATGTTCATTTTTTATAGACTCTCCCCCCCGGTGATTCAAGGAAAAAGCCCCTCAAAAACCCGAAACTTCGTCAAAAAAGGACCCATTTAAGCCGTTTCACCCAAATAAGCCTCTTTCACCCGGGGATCACTCAAGACTTTCGACGCTTCACCCTCCAAAAGGATGCTTCCAGTTTCCAAAACATAGGCGTAATGGGAAGCTTCCAGCGCCAATTGGGCGTTCTGTTCAACCAAAAGAATGGTGGTTCCTTCCCGGTTAATCTTTGCGATCGTCTCGAAAATCAGCTCGATCACTTGCGGCGCCAAACCTAACGATGGCTCATCCAAAAGTAAAAGCTGTGGCCTGGCCATGAGGGCCCGGCCTATCGCCAGCATTTGCTGCTCGCCCCCCGAAAGGGTTCCGGCCAATTGCCTCACTCTTTCCTTTAACCTGGGAAAAAGGTCATAAACCTTTTCTAAATCTTTTTTGATCTCGGAATGATCTTGGCGAACGTAAGCGCCCAAATCCAGATTTTCTTCAATGGTCAGGTTGGGGAAAACGCCCCGTCCTTCGGGACTTTGAACAATGCCCCATCTCACGATTTCATCGGGACGAAGATTCGTGATCGATTCTCCGTTAAAAAAAATGCTCCCCGTGGCCGGTTTTTTGAGACCCGAAACCGCCCGCAGCACCGTGGACTTGCCGGCCCCATTGGCCCCGATCAGGCAGACCACCGAGCCCTGGGGTACTTGAAGATTCACGCCCCGCAAGGCCTGGACCGCGTCATAAAAAACCGATAAATTTTTAATCTCGAGAAGTGCGGTCACTTTTTATTCTTCATCCCCAAATAAGCCTCGATGACCTGAGGGTTTTTTTGAATCTCATGAGGCTCGCCCTCGGCGATCTTGACTCCATGGTCTATCACGATGATTCTCTCGCAGATGCCCATCACCACTTTCATGTCATGCTCAATGAGAAGGACTGACAACTTAAACTCGGCCCGAACTTTTTCAATCATTTTCATTAACCAACGGGATTCCTGGGGGTTCATGCCGGCCGCTGGCTCGTCCAACAATAATAGTTTGGCCCCCGTGGCCAGCGCTCTGGCGATTTCCAGTTTTTTTTGATCGCCATAGGGTAAAGCTCCCGCCAAAGCGCCTTTGCGGTGAGTAAGCTCTAACGCCGTCATGAGGCTTTCGGTTTGAACTTCATAAATCTTTTCCGCTTCCTGAAATTTCGAGCTTCTCATCAAAGCCGCGCCCAGGCCGTAAGATTTCGCGTGATGAAAGGCCACTTGAATGTTTTTTTCGACGCTGAGTTCTTTAAAAAGACGGATGTTTTGAAAAGTGCGGACCAGCCCCCGCCTCAAGATTTGATGGGGTTTTAACCCCTGAATGGAATTCCCTTGAACTCTTACCTCGCCCGATTGAGGCTGATAAACCCCGGATAAAATATTAAAAACCGTGGTTTTTCCCGCGCCATTGGGGCCGATAAGCCCCGCCAATTCCCCTTCATCCAGGGTCATGGAAAAGCGGTCAACCGCTACCAGCCCCCCAAACGCGAGCGATATACTTTCAATTTCCAAAACTGGTTTTTTAGACTGCGCCGGATTCGACAAAAGAGATTCCTTCGATGAAATAAGAAGCCTTAGTTTAGCTGAAATTAAAAGGGGAGGCCATTTTTCCCCGCCTTTACTTTTAAAAGTTGGCTGGTAGAATCGCCGCCCATGGATCTTCTTATTTTTGATTTTGACGGCCTCATTTTAGACACCGAAACCGCTGCCTATGAGGTTTGGACATCCATCTTTCAATCCCACGGCGCCACCCTTCCCATCACGGAGTGGGCCGCCTGTGTTGGCACCACCCAGGGCGCTTTTGATGTTTATGCCTATTTGCAATCGCAGGTTCAACAACCCATCGACATAAAAGAAATTGCCCGGCGTCATCGGGATGAAACACTGAAAATAATTGACGCCTTGGAAGCCCGCCCTGGCGTTTTGGCTTACATGAGCGAAGCCCAAAAGTTACGCCTCCCCATCGCCTTGGCCAGCAGTTCGGATCAAAACTGGGTGATGCGCAATTTAAGCCGTCTCAATTTGGCGGAACATTTCCATTCGATCCGGACCTCCAATGACGTGGAAAAGGTCAAACCAGACCCGGAACTTTACCAATTAACTTTGACCACCATGGGCGTCAAACCCCACCGGGCCGTCGCTTTTGAGGATTCCCCTAATGGGATTAAAGCCGCCAAAGCGGCCGGCATTTTCACCGTTGCGGTGCCCAACTCGGTTACCCGGCAATTACCCGTCGAGGAAGCGGATTTAAGAATTGAGTCCATGGCGGACATCTCGCTGCGGGAACTTCTGCATCAAATACAAATGTCTCAAAAATCGAGGGACAGCTCTACCTTATAAAGTTTCAACCCTGTTTTATCAAATCCAGAAAAAGATATTTCCTCTTTGAGTAATTGGACCGAGCTGCCCACTCCTGCAGGGGGCGGGCCTGGCAGCCGGTAATCAGTGTTTGCAGCAGACTCGGTTCATCCATGACCGGTGGCGGTTCGCGGCTACTTTTCGATAAAACCATTCGGACAATCCTGCGAAACCCGGTACGCGACCATAGCTCCAGATCAGCCACCGAAGATAAATAACGCTTTCCAGGCTTTTAAAAACCGCCTCAGCCCCTTGAAGAACCTCGCCATCGGGCTGAATCAATTGAACCGATTGGGTAAACCGCTGGGGATCAATTTCCGGAAAGCGGGACGACGCCTCTTGGTAAGGCTCGTAAAAAACTTGATCCCCCGTTAAAACCTTCCAGCGCCCCACCCATTTTCGGCAAAACCCGCAATTACCGTCATAAAGAAGAAGCGATTGGGACGGTAGGTTTGATACCCGGGGTTTATCATTTTTTTTTTTGAAAAGTTTCCATTTTGCCCCTTTTTCACTGATTAGCTTGGCCTTTTTCATTTCCTTTTTCTACTGGCGCCCCGCCAAACAGGAATATACTTAATCCATAAGGTTAAAGCAGGGAGGTGGCTATGGATTTTAACGCCTATATGAATTTACTGCACAGTCAGAAAAACCTGCCTTTCTTACTATTTGTCTCCGTTTTCGCAGTTCTTGCCGCTTTGGAAATAAAGTTCTCCGGCTATAAAGAAAAATTTCCCCGTGTCCTGCGATGGCCCCATCATTTTTTACTCGTCGCTTTAAACGCCGTCATTTTTCAAGTCCTTCTTCCCAGCTTTTGTCTTTTAGCCGCCATATCGGCTTTTATGCACCGTTTCGGACTCTTTAACCAGGTGAGAGTACCTATTACTTTTGGCATGATCTTTACGATTATTTTTCTCGACTGGATGCTGTATTACTTCCACCGCGTTTATCATGCCGTTCCCTGGTTGTGGAAAATTCATCGGGTCCATCATACCGATATGGAGGTAGATGTTACCACCGGCCTTCGATTTCATCCGCTTGAGATATTGTTGACAACCTTTGTGGAAGTCCTGCTTATTTACCTATTGGGGGCTCCCGTCTATGGCGTTTTCCTTTTTCAAATATGGATAGGCATCAGCACCTTGTTTAACCATTCCAACATTCAAATTCCAGCCCCCTTTGAAAAAATGATTCGCTGGTTCATTATCACACCCGACATGCACCGGGTACACCATTCTTCCAACTCGTCCGAAACCAACAGCAACTTTGGGTTTAATTTTTCCTGGTGGGACAAGCTTTTCATGACCTATCACGAACCTGTAGACCCCAAAAAGGAAAAACTCGGCCTGAACATCTTTGAAGAGATTCGATATTCCCGGTTCAAATCACTGCTGATGCAGCCCTTTTTAGACAAACAGGGAAAATTTAAGTTCAAAAATATTATTCGCGGGAACTGATCGGATAGTCGCAGTACCCCCGGTATTGAAGAAACGGCGCCGAGGGAAGCCACGATTCGTTTTTCGTTTCTGATCGCTGACCGGGAATTTCAAAATAATACCAGCTATCCCCCACTTTCCCCGTGGGCTCAGTTTTGTTCAGCCAGCTTTCCACGATGGGAAGCGTGGACGGAAAGGCCACCGGCCCCAGTTGATAAAAACTGGCGTTCACCGCGTAAACCGTACCGGGCTGAGGTTGTAGTAGATCTTTTTTTTGAAACGGCTCCCAATTCAATCCATAAATCTTCGGGTCCACCGCCCCCAAATAAGCCAGCTTCACTTTTCCCCAATTTCTTTCCCTTGCAGTCTGGGACAATCGGAGCAGATCCTGTCCCCAATCCAGATTGGAGTCAGCCAAATAATGAAGTTTGCGGTTCGGCGGCACTAATTCATTTAAATAACTGAGTGTGTGGGGAAAATTAAGACCCACGCTCGCCGTTTGCCAAAGCAAGAGCCCTCCCAGCACCCAGGCAAAAAACTTTTTTTGTTTCCCCTCATTCCAAAACCAAACCAGCCCCTGGGCTCCGATCAAAAAAAGAAAGGGGTAGATTGGAAGCAAATAACGGACACCCAAATTGGGAGTGGGCAGCACGGCGATAAAAAAGAGACTTGCCGGAATCCATTGCCATGAGGGAATTTGAATTTTTTTAAGCAAAAACAACCCCTGAGTGAACCCCAACACAAAAATAAAGGGAAGAGGTTCTTTCAATAAAAAAGCGATAGGAAGGTAATACCAATGGCTTGCCAGAGTGCACTGTCCGAAGAAATAGACCGGATAGGGATGTTTAGCGAAGACAAAATCTTCTGCGAATTTTTCGGGCAAATTGGCAAAAACCGCCGCCGGGTAAGGTGAAAAAAGAAGCGCTGGCAAATACAGCAAAAAAATTAAAGCCATAAACCCGATCGAACCCCAAGCCCAGCGTTTCAGCACAACAGCCATCCGCGCGCCTTTATCTGGTTGAATAGTGGCCAATTCCAAAATTACAAAGATGGGAATTAAAGTTAAACAATAAAGTTTGGACATCACTGCCATAGCCGCTAGAACGCCCACAAAAAAGCTCCAACTCGAATTGCGCTTTTCAAGACTCCTTTGAAAAGCTAGAATCGCGACGAAGAAAAAAAACACCGGAATAATTTCGATTTTCGCCACGCCCGCCAGGCCAAGCAGGGTTGGATTTAGCGCCCATAAAAAAAGAACCGCCGCGCAAAGTTTAAAATCCTTTCGGGTTATTACAAAAAGTGCGAGACCAATTGAAAACCCGAAAAACCAGCTCACCCCGCGGCTCCAAATGGTAATGGCGGAAAGCTGATCCAAATTCCAATCAAACATAAAATGATGGGAACGGTCGATAACATCCCCTGCAACGGGAAAGGTTTTTAAATGGAGAGCCAGTAAGGGTAAAGCCGTCAAGCCCGAAGCTAGGGGAGGGTGAAGATGGGGTGTCCATACATCCCCCTGGGTCAAATAATAATACCCGTTGGTGATTTCTGCCGGTTCATCATTTGTGAGCGAGTCCCGGCTTAATCGCGGCAAAACCTGAAAGGAATAAACAAGCGCGAAAAAAAGAAATGGCCAATAGATTTTAAAGCCGTTGATAGATTTCACGCTTTTATTCTACTCAACTGTCGGAAATGAAATGAAGTTTGTTTAGTCTTTAAAAACAAAAAGGCGCGGAACCCCGGAGTAACCGCGGGTTATCGCGCCTGACGTCAAGACGATAAAATCACATCAAAGAATCAATTCCTGAACCTAATGAACTCAAGCCGCCGTTAAAGGTCGATTGCGAAAGTAAAGAAGCCTGCTGATCCAGGTTTAAGGCCTGGGCCGCGGTCGAACTGGGCCCCAGTAAATTGGCCAAATCCGTTTCCCAGGCCGGAATAGAAGACGGCGAATTATTATCACCTAAGATAAACGCAAGACTGGCGATCGAAGAAAGATCAGTAGAAGTGGAAGAAGGATTGGCCATTGAAGAAAGCACATTGAGATCGCTATATTGCGCTTCAGCAAAATCCACCTGAGCTTTTTGGGCGGGCGTCGTGACCGCGTTCATGGCTTGGCTGAAAAGAGAACTGAAATCGGTGGAACTGCCGCTGGCAGCGCCCAACAAAGAGCTGTAATCGCTGGTCAAAGCGCTTGAAACGGGGTTTGTGGAAAAAATGGAACTCATGGAAATCTCCTTATCTCGATATTCCTAACGGTCCCTTTTTTCATTTCTGCAGTGAAATATGCCCCTTCATAGGACCCCTGTTTTTAAGGGCTTTTTGAGGATACGGCAAATAAATCACCTGTCTTTTATACGCAAACAAAAGAGCTCCATCCGGCCGTTCGGCCGGAAGTTTGGAAATAGGATAAATTTTATAATCACTGTAAAACTCCAGGGCTCTGGCGTCTGTTTCTTCTCCTACAAAATAAAGGGGTTCTCCCCGATAAAGTGCAGGATGCGTTAAAACAGCCAAAACCCAAACCCGGTTTGGATCCGGAGGATGGCGCCAATAATCTTGGGTTTTATATCCACAGCCCAAAACCCAAAGCGTCAATAGAACAAACATCCACTCTTTACGAACTCCCCAGGACGATGGAAGGGCTAATAAAAGACAAACCATAAAAGATCCGCTTAAAACCCACTGAAGATAGGTGTCACCCGCAAACCCGTTCAACAGGCCCAACAAGGCCGCCAACCCCGCCGCCAACGCTATCCTGCGGTCATCCGCGAACCGGAAAAGAAAAACCACGCTCAAAGCGGCGACCGGCACCAGTGGAAGAATGTAATTAATAAAGGTCGCAATAAAAACCAAGATAAACAGAAGATAATAAAAGAAAAAAGACGACCCAATAATGCTGGTGGCGTCAAAATAATGACGGCTAGATTGACGCCAGCCGTCTCGAACCCAAAGAAAAAAACAAAGGGGCAAAAACGGCCAGAAAAAAGCCATTCCTTCTTGTGCCAGAACGCCGTAAAACTCCCAGTGGTATTCCATTCTAGACAGCGAGTTCAAACTACCCGCGCTTGCCCGACCCACTATGTCAAACCCCCATGCCCATTTTAAATAGGGCAGTCCAAAAGCGAGGATGCTGCAAGTAATCCAAAGCGCCATGAATAGCAAAGCGGGGAAAAACAATCGGATAAAAACTCGTTTGGCTGGGAAAGGCCAGGGTCGGCAGAAAACCAGCACCAATAGCAAAGCTGGCACTAAAACAAAACCATGCCAGGACTTGACAGCGACGGCCGCCATAATCCAAAGACCGGCGTATAAAAGCTCCCGGTTGGCTTCTTTACTGTCAGGCGGATTAAACGCTTTGGTCAGCCGCCACCAGGCTCCCAACAAGCAGCTCAATAGAGCCATGTCGAGCGTCGCCGCCCGACTGTAAAGGACAAAATGTTCCTGGAGCATCAAAACAAGGCCGCTACAGAGACCTGCCCAAAGACTTTTGCCGAGTACCACGCCTAACCGGGTAACGAAATAAACACAAAGCGCGCCCGCTAAAGCGGACCAAACACGCAACGAAAACTCATTCGCGCCGAACAGCTTGACCGTTAATCCTTGGAACCAAAAAAGGAGGGGTGGCTTATCCCAAAAAGGCTGACCGTGAAACATCATCGGCCACCAGTGGTTATCTCGGGCTTCGGACAGAACAATATCCGCATACATCGACTCGTCTAACCCCAGAAGCCTGTTCTTTCCCAACCAGGGTAAAAGAGCCAAAAAATAAACAAGCGCCAAAACGGTGCCTGGAAAAACCGTGAAAGAAGATAAATGTTTTTTAAAAGAGGATGGTAACGTGGAGAACATGACTTATTTTACAAGATAACAATCACTCATTGAAAAACAAACCTTCAATGTGATTTTAAAAAAATTATCTTGTGTCTGAAATTAGGCTGACATACGCCTATTCCGAAGTCGGCGTTTCTTCCGCGGTGGGAGTGGGGGTCGGAAGACTCTTGGTGTAATAGTTACTGAATTTTTTCAACGCGCTTTCATCCTTACATTCTGAGCATTCAGACACGCTTTTGACCTGTTGGGTGTCAAACAAGACCGAATCATTGGCGTAAAACAGATCATGATTTTCTTTCTCTTTATTTTTTCCGCAAATACTGGTCAATTTGAAGAAGGCTAAATAGGGTTGTGTCCATTGCACCAATTGAAATTGGGGTTGTTGGCAATCCCAATTATGCGAGTCGATCCGGTCAGACAACGCCTGTTCCAAATCGGCCGTGATATCCGTTGTGGTTCCCTTATTGATATCCACAAAGTATGTCTTCCAAACACCGTCCAAAACCTCTAAATGCATGAAATATTTAAGACTGTCAGGCGCCCAATCGAACCGGACGGCTTTAAGCCGCGGCGGATCGCCGTTATCCCATTCAATTTCAAATGTTTTTTTATCGGTTTCATGCACCAAGACGGGGCCCGCGTCAGCTGTTTCAAAACGGCGGTCGGGATTTTCGATATTTTCTAAGATAACCGGATAACGAAAAAAAATATTGTCACCGACCCTGCGGTCTAAGACCTGCTCGACCAGAATCCGATAACGTCCATTAGGGGATTGGGACAGATAAGCCTGCTGGCCGGCCCACAGGTTCAACGGAAAAACCATTCCCAAAAAACTTAGAACTAAAAACAATTTTTTGAAAAGATTCATTTCAAATTCTTTCAGTGATTTTAAACTAATAGCTATTGGTCAAGCCCGACAGTCATTCCAAGATAAAAATTAAGCCCGTTGCCTTCAAGACTGCCTTGATTAGCGCCGGCGAAAACAACGCCGCTAACGGGTTCGGGTAAATCACCAGGATCCGGTGTAAGGTTGGCTTTTGTAACGCCATTAATTTGCTGGAAAGTTGTAAATCTCTGAATCGCTCCGCCTATCAACGAAAAGCCATCGCCCAAATAAAGCTCCCCACCAATGCCTAAATTCAACCCATAGCCAGTCTCGGTTTGAGTACCCGACCACGCATAATGGTCAAATAATCCATCGGCCGCGTCATACGAAAAAAGTTCGGAAGTGTTTTGAGAGGACAAATAAGCGAAGTTCATTCCAAGGTCAACAAACGGCTGGATGGGAAGATTGGTGAAAAAATATCTTTTTAGATCCACATTGATTGTGGAATAAACAGCCGTACTTACTGTCACTGGAACACCCGGATTAGCTGCTGAATAAATGGTCGCGGAATGGTCACTATACCAATAACTCACTTCAATTGCCCAAGGTCCCTCGCGGTGACCCATCAATCCGCCAAAACCAAAATTGCGGTTGATTGCCGGAACATAATCCAGCTCTACATTAGAATAACCGCCGGTTGTTAGCGAAACGGGAGCCGATATAAAACCCTCATAGCCGTTAAAGTCATTATTGTTATCAATATCCGCGGAAGTGCCAAAAAAACCGATGTAAGTACGATGATTAATGAAATCATGGGATTCGGGTTGGCCATAGGTTTCTACATCCTCATCATCAGCCCAGGCCTTAAACGATGCGCCTAAAAAAAGTATTGAAAGAAGTGTCGCGAAAAACGCAATTCGGTTTAATCTCATTCGGCCCCCATCCTCTGTTGACGTTAAAAAGCCAAAGCGAAACCCACTAACTTCTTTCATTCTAACCCAACAAACTCAATAAATATAAGCGAAAACTGAAAAACAAAGGCTTTGTGAGGTAATAGTAGTGGAAATAAAAAAGGCCCCGGTGGATACCGGAGCCTTTCAGAAAAAACTTTCTGTTATTACGGGGTCACGAGATAAAGTTGATTATTGCTATAATCAGACACTAATAAATTAGACCCGATAAACACCAACCCATCCGGGCTGGGACTTTTAGCCGGAGAAATACCTAACCCCGAAGTTAAAAACACTCCCGCCGAGCTGTATACCTCTACTTGGCCGGTTCCCGAATCCGCAATGTAAATATTAGGCGTGGAATCCAGGGAGATTCCAAGAATATCCGAATTACCGCCTATAGAAAACTGACTGGAATAACTAAAACCGCTCGTGAATGTTTGAATTCGTTGATTGTTGTCGGCGTAGGGCGTGTCCGCATCCGCGACATAGATATTACCCGAGCCATCAACGGCTACAGCATCCGGGTTATTCAACGTTACTGCGCCGCCAAATTCCCCCTTAATGTTTAGCGAGGAATCGAACACCTCAATATAATTATTATTCGAATCCGCGACATAAACTGTAGTCCCGGCCGCGTTCACCGCGATGCCTTGAGGACCAGAGAACGCAGTAGGTGCTCCAGAAGGCGCTCCGACAGGTGCAGTCCAAGAGGTCACAACATTAATAAGCGAAGGTCCCGAAGGATTAATCTCATAAACCGCATTATTCACTTGGTCGACCACATAAATATAGGTAGTAGAAGTCGAATAAGCCACACCATTCGGTTGGCCAAAAGCGCTGGTTCCACTATACGTTGTTATTGGCGAGCCTTGCGCAACCCCGCTGGCATTAAACATTTGAATTTGGCCATTCACGTTACCCGTATCTTCTTCATCGCCTTCAGCCACATAAACGGTCGCAGAGCCGGAACTGTTATAGGCCACTCCATTGGGCGCGGCATTGGTAGTCCAAGCCGAGCCGTTCACCAAAGGTGTGGGTGACGAAGGCAATGGCGTAATAGTAAAAGTATTGGTTGGCGTAGGAGTAATGGTCGGCGGTATCCTCGTCGCCGTGGAAAAAGGTGTGGCGGTATTGGTTCCCGCTCCCGGCGTCGCGGTACTAGTGTACCCCCCCCAATTAGTTGCCGTAGGCGTAAAGGTATAGGTAAAAGTAGCCGTTAAGTTATAAGTCGCCAAAGGTCCCGTGGGCTGGTTGTTCGTGCAAGCCCAAGGCGCGATTAACCCCGCGAGTAGAATAAATATTAAGGCTATCTTTTTCATTACATTACCTTTTCATCGTCCGTTAGGGGAACTGAAACAATTCATTATCAATAGAATCCACGACATAAACATTGGCTGAAGAATCCAGCGCGATTCCCTCGGGTTTGGACAAAGTTCCTCCGGAACCAATAATGTTCGAGGGACCTGCGTAATTGCCCAATGTAAATTCTTCAATTTGGCTGTTGCCCGTATCGGAAACATAAATATTGTTGTTAGCGTCCAATACCACAGCGTAAGGGGCGTTAAAACCTTGAATGGTCGCACCCGCGGTGCCCACCGAATTGTATATATGGATTTTACTGTTGGCGCTATCAACCACATATAGATTGCCCAAACTATCAACCGCTAAACCATAAGGCGTGAAGGAAAGTGGTAACACGCCTGGTGTGGTACCTAAAGGATCAAAGTTGGCGTTTAACGTATTTCCGGGTAAAGAAATAGACACAATTTGATTGGCCGCATTACTAACATACAAAACAGTTGCGGGATTACCGTAAACTGCCACACCTTGCGGCCCCGATATAGAAATCGAATATTGCGCAGCAAAATCCCCATTCGCGTAATACTTTGAGACCACATTGCCGTTACCCACCACATAAAGATTGCCCGCGATATCAGCCGCGATGGCTTTGGGCGAGGGATAAGACAGCCCGTTCGTCTTATTTTTACCTAAAGGCCAATTTGCATTTAGGTAGCCACCGATGAATTGCTTAATCAAGTTATTGCCCGTATCACCCACATAGATATTATTCTTCGAGTCGATGGCCAAAGCATAAGGTGTGCTGAATCCGCTGACAGGGTAAGGAATTGGCGTCGGCGTAATAGTGGGGGTGGGAGTAAAAGTAAAGGTGGGCGTATTGGTCCAAGGCGGATTGTTGGCTGAAACGGTTTGTAACGGCGCGACAAAAGCCGAATTGGGCGTTTGGTTGGAACAAGAAATACCGAACAAAAGCGCGGTTAAGCTCATTCCGGTAAACAAGAAAACAATTGATATCCGTTTCATGTCCAAACCTTTCCTACTCGAACCCTACGGTTGTGCCAACCGCGAAGTTCAAACCACTGCCTTCTTCCGAAGGGTTCGTTCCATATAGAGACAACGTGTTGGCTTGAATTTGCGAGCCCTGAAACTGGCCAAAACTGCTCCAACGCTGATAAGCCCCTGCGATGACGGAAATATTCGCGTTAATGTAATATTCCACACCCACACCTACATTCAAACCTAACCCCTCTAAAGTAAGTGGCCAAGGATTGCCTGACGCATCAATATCAGCGTCGTTAATAGTGATCCAGGGATAGCTGACTCCCAGATCTAAAAAAGGCTGAAATTGAAGCTCAGTTAAAAAATAACGCTTGAAATCAACATTGATAGAGTTATAAACAGCGGTTCCTGAAAAAGAAGAGGCTAAAGTCACAGGGCTTCCATACCCCGAGCTAATCACTCCGGAACCAAAAGTGGCGTTGTGACTGGATTGCCAGAAACTCACTTCAAGCGCATAGACTTCTTCTCTGTGGCCGAATAATATCCCCCACCCAAAACCTTGAGAAAGGGAGGGAATCAAACTGAGATCGTACGCTGGAGCGTTGGCTACAGAATAATTCTGTCCCGAAAACAAACCGGTATTATCAACACTGATGGAAGTGCCAACCACGCCTACATAAGTGCGGCTATGTAAATAATCGCTAGGATTGCCACCATCGGCCCAGGCCAAGTTCAAGTTGCCGAAGGCCACTAAGGCAAGAACGAGGACCAAATATCTAAAAAACGTCTTCATTTATTTTAACTTTCAAACTTTTATTCAATCGGTCCAACAATCAACAGTTAGACGCTTACAAAGCTAAAATAGACTCAAATTGCCGTCCAAAGGCTTTGCATAGTGCCACATTTCATCCAATTTTTAAAGGAAAAGGCAACCGGATCGACATTTTAGCTGATTTTAAGGAACGACCGGAACAAAAAAGGGTTCGATCTCAAACTTTTGGGACTTTTCGATTTTCCCACAGTCCCCAAAAAACTAATGCCGCACTCATTCCCAAAAAAGGCCAAAAAGGGAAATTTCGGCTGCTCAAAGAAACTTTGACATAGAGAAAAGGAACCCAGGCCACGACAGCCAAAAAAAAATACTTCGAGGCCTGGCTGGGCCGCGGTCGATTAACCGTTAGTTCAGTCGGTTCAGATAAAGCCGGAGCAATAATAGAACGCCCTTCATTTTTTCGGGTTTGAACTTCAGCGTTGATGAGATGGATGGCATTCACGTTTTCCACGACTACCTGATAAGAAATCCACAAAGACCGGATATTAGCCGCCAAAGCGAACCACACGAAAATTTCATGAACCCATATGGGTATGGCACCAGACGCTACGCCGCCGCCCAAAATAGCCGCGGCTGCCGAGATAACAATAGCCAGCATCAAGGCGGGATAACATTTATTTTTGTAGTCTTTGGTCTTTTGAACCCAATAGGGTCCCCAATTATTGTCCGCCACTACCCTTTTGATAGACTTCCCACTTCCAATAAAAAAACCGAAAATAAGGCACTGAAGTAAAACAATCAAAGTTGCCACAAAAAATCCCCAGAGCATATGAAGATTCACGGGCAAAAGATGGCCGTAAGCCATTCCAATGGTCGCGAGAAAAAACAAAATGATCGTAGCGCTGACGCTTGCAAAAACTGTTGGCATAAGATTTCCTTGTTATTTTTGAAACGCGGCCTTAACCGCCGGATGAACCAAAAGCCCCTGATCGATATTTAGTCCGTGAGCGATCGCGGGATTCCACCGAACCGCTTCTTTATAACCACGATTGGCGATTTCCAAAACAAAAGGCAAAGTCGAGTTGGTCAAAGCGTAAGTAGATGTCATTCCCACCGCTCCCGGAATATTCGTGACGCAATAATGCACCACACCTTTCCAAATATAAATGGGTTTACTGTGAGTCGTCGGCGTGGCCGTTTCGATACAGCCGCCTTGGTCAATGGACACGTCCACAACGACCGACCCCGGTTTCATTTGAGCGATCATGTTTTTGGTGACTAATCGGGGTGCCTTGGCGCCTTCCACATATACAGCGCCAACCAGAAGATCCGCCTCGCGAACCTCTTCCCTAATAACGCGCCTATTCGAAACAATAGTAGTCACGTTTTTAGGAAGTACATCGTCCAAATAGCGCAATCGGGTTGGATTAATATCCAGAACTGACACTTTAGCGCCAATACCCGCCGCGATTTTCGCCGCATTGAACCCAACCACGCCAGCGCCGATCACCACCACTTTAGCGGGCCTGACTCCCGCCACGCCGCCAAGCAAGATACCTTTGCCTCCCATGGAACGTTCTAAATATTTAGCCCCTTCCTGGATGGCCATTTTTCCCGCCACTTCACTCATTGGGGTTAATAAAGGATGTTCACCGGAGGTAAGGCGGATCGTTTCATAAGCAATAGCAACCGATTTGGTTTTGAGCATCGCCCGGGTTAACTTTTGAGACGCCGCGAAATGAAAATAACAGAACAAAATTTGACCCGGATGAATCAATCGATATTCGGAAGCTTGGGGTTCTTTTACTTTTAAAATCAGGTCAGCCCGTCGAAAAAGCTCTTTTTTCTGATCGATTATTTCGGCGCCAGCGTCTTTAAAATCCTTATCCGAAATACCACTGCCATTCCCCGCGCCCTTTTCAATCAAAACTTTATGGCCGGCCAAAACGAGCTCTTCCACGCCACCGGGAACAATCCCTACTCGAAACTCGTTGTCTTTTATTTCTTTAGGAACGCCGATAATCATATTGATCTCCTCGTTCCCGGTCTTCCAGTTTTATTCTTTTAGCCATTCGACTTTGCCGGTCTTGAGGTTATAAACCCCACCAACGATTTTTAGCATGTCATCTTGTTCTAACTGCCATAAGTCCGGGCTTTCTTCCCGAATAGTTCTCATGGTATTGAGCACATTGGCCCGAACTACCGCATCCAACCGGTCATCGTCGGATAAAGTTTTATCCGTGACTGATTCCACCGCCGGTTGAAGTCTGGTATTCAAGTCCTGCAAATTCAAGGACCTCCATACGGAGGTGGGATTATCGTGTTCGCTGATCGCTTCTTGAAGAGCGCTGCAATGAGTGTGTCCCAACACCACCAAAACACGGCACTGAAGCTTATCCGCTCCATATTCCAAACTTCCCAAAATGCTTTTATCCACAATATTGCCGAAAGCCCGGACTGTGTAAATTTCTCCCGGCTTCATGTGAAAAATAACTTCCGGCTCGACCCGTGAATCGGCGCAGCTTACCATCATCAGTTTGGGCAGGCCCGGCTTAAGAACAAGATGAGCCTGGTTAATTTTATTTCCGCTGATGAGCATTTGCATGACCGCGTCTTGCACTTTTTTGACATCCGCCGGAGCCAAAACTCCTGTTCTTTCCACCGCGTTTACCGGCAGAGTCAGAATCAAGAACATCCCCATAAGTGCGTATTTCAAAAATCTCATAAGCCCTCCCCATCCAATTGAATTAAGATCACACTGGTCATCTCATTATAAAACCCTATTTTCGGCTTGGCGTGATAAATCCTTTGTGTTTTGCTAAAGTGGCCCTAGAACCGAAGTTCCGTCTTGAACCCTATCGGGTTACGGTTAAAATTACCTCCATTCTTAAACTTTGAAGGAAACTCATGCTTGATCCCAAATATGTCCGTGAACACGAAGCCGATGTCCGTCAGGCTTTGGAAAACTGTAAATCCAAAATTGACCTTTCGTTATATTTGGACTTGGAACGCCGCCGCCGGGACCTGACCATTTCGGTCGACAAACGTAAAGAACGCCTCAATAAGGCCTCTGAAGAAATGGGCCGGATGAAAAAAGAAGGTCAGGACATTTCTTCCTATCGTGGGAAGCTGCAAGAATTGTCGGACGAGAATAAGCAGATGGACAATGAGATTGCTTCGGTCGAAAAAGATTTTCATGAAATTGAACTTCAAATTTGTAACTTGCCCGACTCCAGCGTTCCAGTAGGCGGTGAAGAAAGCAATAAAGAGATCCGTAAAGTCGGCGAGTCCCGTCAGTTTGATTTCAAGCCTAAACCGCATGAGGAATTGGGAACCGCTTTAGGTATTTTGGATTTTGAAAAAGCCGCCAAGGTTTCTGGCGCTCGTTTTTTTAGTCTTTGGGGTTGGGGAGCTAAACTGGAAAGAGCTCTTATTAATTTCATGTTGGATCTGCACGAGAAACAAGGTTATCAAGAACTCGTTGTTCCCCATCTGGTTAATTACCAGTCAATGGAAATGTCCGGCCAGTTTCCCAAATTTATCGAGCAGGCTTTCGCGACCAAAGAAGATAATTTATATCTGATCCCAACCGCTGAGGTTTCTTTAGCTAACTTGCATCGGGGTGAAACTTTACCCGTTGGCTCCCTTCCTAAGAAATACGCGGCCTACACTCCCTGTTACCGCCGGGAAGCCGGCACTTATGGAAAAGACACGAAAGGCCTCATTCGTTTACATCAATTCAACAAAGTGGAAATGTTCCAGTTTGTGGAGCCCGAAAAAAGCGTGGATGCTCTGGAATCTTTAGTCGGCAACGCCGAGGAAGTTTTAAAACAATTGGGCCTGCCTTATCGAGTGGTAGTGTTGGCGACCGGCGACAAAAGTTTTAGCTCCGTTAAGACTTACGATTTGGAAGTTTGGGTTCCCAGTCAGAATACTTACCGTGAAATATCCAGCTGTTCGAATTGCAGCGATTTCCAAGCCCGACGCGGCGGCATCAAATTTAAACGCGAGGGCGGCGGCAAACCCGAATTGGTTCACACCCTCAATGGTTCCGGTTTGGCCGTAGGCCGTACCTGGCTGGCCCTCTTGGAAAATTACCAGCAAGCGGATGGATCCGTGGTTATTCCCCAGGTTTTACGTCCCTATTTGGGCGGACTGGACATCATTCGTCCCTCGAAATAAGGAAAAAGAACCCGGTAGCTATATTTCGTGTTCTTTACCTTTCCTTTAACTGCTGGTTTCCAAAAAGCTTCTGGTACAATAATCAACGACCATAACCGATGAGGAGTTTTCCCCGATGACGAGCAAGACTATACAAACCCCAACGATAGAACCCAAAATGAGCAAAGCTGGCAAAATCACCCTAGGTGCGGGTGTGGGCGTATTAGTGGCGGGTTATATGTTTTTAGCGACTGGTTCCATGACATTGGCGCCGTTACTGATCATTGGGGGACTCATCACTGTCGGCGTTGGAATTTACAACCTTTAGGACGACATGCAACCCCAGTTGCCCCAGTTGATCGCCAGCGAGATTTGTTTGGACTGCCCCGTTTGCTGCCGCTTCCCCGAGAAGCAGGCGTCTCTCTCTCCTTTTTTCTTTCCCGAGGAAAGAATTCTGGCCGAATCCGCAAAATCAAAAGGTTTATTTAGGGAAACTGCCATGGGGCAGGCTTCCAAAGCGCAGCTCGTGAATTGCGGGCATGGCTACGCTTGTTCGTTTTTCAATCCTGAGGATCACACGTGCCAAATATATGAGGCGCGGCCCCTGGATTGTTCGATGTACCCCGCGGTGATCATGCATAGTGAAGATCACCAAAAAGTGTTGATCGGCGCCGACACCAAATGTCCGGCGCTCAGGCGGTCCGACGTGGCCGCGAAGCTGCACAGTTATTTAGATTCGATTCAGCGATACTTGGAAAGCACGACCCTATCACCCTCTATTCGAAAATATCCTCAGTTTATTAGCGAATTTCAGGAAGAAGTGGTTGAAGTGCGCGAGTTGTCGCTGGGAAAGGCTTAAACGATGGTTGCTACATTACAGGCACTGCGTCCCCCACGGGCGATGCGGTGGGTTTTACGTTGGAGATGGATTACTTTTTTGACGATTGTCGCGGGCTTAGCCTTTGGATACATATTTTTTCCATGGGGTTTAATTGGTTCAGTGGGATGTCTAGCTTTCGCTTATTACAGTTGGGGCGTCGCGAAACACCGTGGCCGAATTGTGGGGGAAGGGTCCGAAGGCGAAGCTTTGGTTGCGAAAGTTTTGGACAATTTGCCGATGGAAGCGAGGGTTTTGCATTCCATTCAATTTGAGTCCGGCGACAAACCTCGTGAATTGGATCACTTGTTGATCACTCACAACACCATGTTTGTTATTGAAACTAAATACTTGCGGGGCCGTATCGTGGGGGATGTCATGGACCGCGAATGGACTTTACACAAGCGGGCGCACAAAACCCGCTCCCGCTACAAACGGGCCTTTTATAACCCGCTCAAACAGGTCGCGACCCAGATTTATCATTTGCGCAGCCACCTGGAAGCCAATCTTCCGGAACGTTGGGCACATGAGTGTTCTCAAATTTGGATTCAAGGCGTGGTTGTTTTCGCCCATCCTCAGGGCGATTCTTCCGCTGTGGTCAATCATGAGCATGGCGTGGTCGCAGTTGAAAATCTGCCGCAATATTTAGCGAATTACCGTCCGCCTTCACGAGCCAGCCGTTTAAGCTACGGGTTGCGCCGGGAAATCGCCCGGGTTTTAACGGGTCATTGATCCGAAAGCCCTGAAAGGCAACTTTCAGGGCTTTTCTTTTTCAGGTGATTCAATGCCCATCCTTGAGCTCCCTCATGCCGATTTTTTCGATTCCGTTGATCCTCTCGATCTTCAATTAGAACGAGTTCTAACTTTATTTTTTCCGGCCAACGCCCTTTCAACTTCCATTCCTTCGTTTTTGACCTGGCAGGACGAATTTTCTTACGCTTTAACACGGAAAGATAATCATTCTTTTATTATCGCTCTGTATGGGTCTTATGTTTATCTTCCCGTCCCTCCCCGGCCTTTTACAATCGAAAGTCTTCAAACCGCTTTCGATTACATGAAAAAGGTAAATGGTTCGGGTCTTGGTATTTCTCGCATCGAAGGACTCACCGAAAAACAAAGGGAACAGGCTCAAACCTGGCAATTTGATCCCCGGCTCACTCTGAGCGAATATGTTTATAATCGACAGCAGTTAACAGGTTTACATGGCGATCCTTACCGGGCCAAACGGGCGGAAATAAACCACTTCCTTAAAGAAAATACGGTGGTTCTCCGTCCTTATCGGGTCAAAGACTTAAAAGCCTGTGGTGAACTTTATGAACTTTGGAAAGGCCAACGCCTTCCCTCGCTTCAGGGTGAAATGGGCGAGAAAATGATCCAGGCTTCCCAAAAAGCTCATTTCCGGGCACTTCAACAAGGCGAAGATTGGGGTATGGACGCTTGGGTGGTTTTAATAAATCAACGCATCTGCGCTTATACAGTGGGCGCCGCCTTAAATTCGACCACTTACGGCATCTATATGGAAGTGACTGACTTGACGATCAAGGGTTTGTCCGCTTATATATTCGCCAATGTCTGTCGGCAATTGGAGTCTTATGCATTCATCAACACCGGTGACGCGGAAGGTCTGCCCCGACTGGCTGAATCGAAGGAACATTGGCATCCGGCAGAAAAATTAATGCTCTACGCGATAGATCCTCGTTAAATCAGGAGTTGATATGGCCTCTCCCATCAAAATTAAGTTCAAAAAAAATCCGATCAGCCGTCTTCAAAAACGGAAAACAACCGTCGTTCAAACCAAAAACCGGGTTTCCAAACCCTCTGGCAGAATCAGAGTTGACTGGCACCAATACTTCATGAATATCGCCAGTGAAGTCGCCACTCGCTCTACCTGCGACCGCAAACATGTGGGTGCCGTCATCGTGCGGGATAAAACAATCCTTTCAACCGGCTACAACGGCAGCGTCCGTGGGCTGCCCCATTGCGACGACGCTGGTCACATGATGGAAGACAATCACTGCGTGGCTACCATCCACGCCGAATCAAACGCGATCATCCAAGCCGCCCGCAACGGCGTCCGTCTGGAGGGCGCCGACATTTATGTAACCGCCTCTCCCTGTTGGAATTGCTTTAAAATGCTGGCTAACGCTGGCATTAAAAATATTTATTACGGTGAGTTTTATCGAGATGACCGCATTTTTAACGCAGCGAAAACATTAAAGATGTATGTCAGTGAGATCAAAATACAAAAAAATCGTTAGGCAATTGAAACTTTCCGAATGGCTTCTCTGGCGTAAAATTTTAAAGGCGCGGATAAACCCCACTTCGAGTGATCAATTTCGTTTTCATCCAGCCATTGAATATCTTGGTGCTCTTCGACGTTGAGAGTGACTTTCCCCGATTTAACTTTCGCGAAATAAACAAGCCCAATATGCCAGTGCGGTTCTTTAATTAAATGGATGTCCATATAATCGGGAGCCAGCAAAGGCAAGAAACCCGGTTCTTTTTGAATCGCTGATCTTTCTCCCACCAGTTCCACATCCAAGCCGCTTTCTTCTTTCGCCTCTCGAATAGCCGCCTGTTCAGGATTCTCCTCCAACTCAATATGCCCGCCGATGGGAAGCCAGCGTTGAAGCTGTTTATGAAAAACGAAAAGGACTTTAGCCTTTTGAGAAATAAATATCGAAACCGTAAAGTCGATTTTTTCATGAATGTGGGGCATATGTTTTTGAACCTCTTCTAATTTTTAAAATCTAACTCGAACCCTATAATTTTGATTTTATTATTCTACCTAACGAAAACCCTTATAAACCTTGGCAAAGTAACTTGGATTGGGGTTGTTCCCCCGGCAAATTTAAGTACAATGAATCCCCTGTCCGCCCTGCCGGAACAGACGCGATGGGTGTCCGGAGGAGGGTTAGTCCTAATTGGTAAGGCAGTGGACTTGAAAAACTTTTAGGCTAGTCGTCCCTTTCCCCACAAAAAAATTAAGTCCCCAGCAAGATTTTAAAAGCCTTTGCCCGTAACAGTTTTACGAGCAAGGGCTTTTTTGTTGCTGACGGATTTTGAGGGATTGCGGGGGGGAAAAACTGAAAATAATGAATCGATAGGACTCCTATAGGACACGGAGTCCAACCCATTTTTTCTTGTGGCCCTCATCCTTTGGTCACCCCTCCATATAGCGTAAGGCAGTGGATCAAAACTAAAACGGTGAAGACAACCATTTCGCTCTTTTCTGCCAGTGTCCTATCCGTGTCCTATTTCGGACACCAGCTCAATTCAATGGTCGTTTTGTAAGAAAAAGTACCCTGTTTTTCTTACATCAACTTGTAATATAAAAAATCTAATTGCACGATAACTCCTTATCGTGCAATACCAGCTCTCATAACAATAATGGCCCAAAAACCCATTATTTACTGTTTACAGCTTTTAAAAGGCTTGAAAACTTTCCTATAAACAGCTATTTTCCTAATTAAGAAAATGATACTAAATAAGAAAACACCAACTGAAAAAGAAATCCTTCAAATGTTAAGGAAGGGGGAAATTCCATTCCCTCCTCTGTCCTTTCGCGTCCTAGAACAATTACCTTCCGAAACTAACATAGAAGGCGATTTTGACGCATTCATGGAGGCAACCTGGGGAAAGAATACAGTCAAATTCGCCGTTAACTGTAAATCTGTTTCAACCCCCAAGGCGTTTCATTTTACCCTTTATTGGTTGAAAGTAGCCTCGCTCCAAAAAGGCGTCCAACCTTTACTAATCGTCCCTTACCTCAACGAATCGCAATTGAAAGAATTAGAAAAAGAGAAATTCAATGGAATCGACCTATGTGGAAATGGATGTATATCTGTGCCAGGCGCATTTTCCGTGTTTCGTGGTGGGCAGATAAATCAATTCACTTCTTCCGCTCCCATTAAGAATATTTATCGGAAAAATAGTTCCATGGTCGTAAGATCATTTCTTGCGCGACCAAGCTATAAAACCGTCCAGGAAATTTATTGCGAGGTCAATCAACGGAATTTGTTGGTTCAAAAATGGGAACAAGCCCCAATGAGTATGTCGACCGTCTCGAAGGTTTTAAATGGCTTAGAGGAAGATTTAATCATCGACCGTGAAGATAAGATTAGTTTATTACAATCTGATAAACTTCTTGAAAAACTGAGTGAAAGCTATTCCCCACCTTTCATTAAAAAACAAATCCGACTAAAGATTCCAATCGAAAACGAAACTATCCAAAAATTTATTTCGAAAAAAATTAAAGATATAAAGTTGCCCGTAGTAGCTACAGGTATTTCGTCCGTCACTCGATTTGCCGTAATGCAATCCAACGAAATCTTTTCTATATATTGTCCAGACTTAGAAAAAATAACCGCATTATTTTCTGACACCAAGAATGACCGATTTCCTAATCTTGAGATTTTTGAGACTGACGATGAAACTGTTTATTTCGATACACGCCAGGGTGACTCTTTCATTTGGGCTTCTCCCGTCCAAACCTATTTGGAACTTATGACCGGAGATAAACGGGACAAAGAAACCGCAGTTCAAGTAAAATCATTTATCAAAGATGAAGTAAAGCGAGAACAACCGTGGATTCAATGATAGACCTTCAAACTGCCCTTCTTGATTTGCTATACGAAATCAAGGACACGGAGATCAAGCTTATCATTGGTGGTGGTTTTGGAATTCATCTCAAGGCCGATTATGTACGCCGGATTGGAATCGGAACCTTATTGAAAGAAAGACCCGAACCCCGTTCCACCAACGACCTCGATTTATTTTTGCGTCCCGAACTGCTTATCCACCCGGACAAACTCAAACCCTTGGCGGGAGCAATGACCCGCCTCGGTTACACTGTGGTTGAAGGTGCCGAAAATTACCAATTCATTAAACCCGGTCCCAAAGGCGGCGAGGCAGGTAGCGTCAAGATAGACATTTTGACCGGGCCCGAAAACCAGTTTGAAGGCACAACCGTCAAAACAGACAAACGGCGAGCAAGACCCAATCCTTCTATTGGTATTCATGCTCATCCCGTCAATGAATCTCCCACTTTGGAAGAGGGACTTTTATTGATTCCAGTTGAGGGAACTCTTAGTTCCAGTAAAACATGGAAAGGAGAGATTTCCCTGCCCCATCCTTATACATATTTGATGATGAAGCTGTTCGCGTTTCGGGATCGGCGGGAAGATCCAGATAAAGAATTAGGTCGTTACCATGCGCTGGATTTGTACAGTATTTTGGCGAACACCACCGAGGCGGAATGGGAACAAGCCAAGAAGTTACAGAATCGTTTTAAAAAAGAAGATCATGTTTCGGAAGCGGGGCGTATCGTGTCGGATTATTTTTCTAAACTTGAACTACTTGGAATGCTTCGATTAAGGGAAAATAAATACTATCGACCTGAATTCCAGCTCCCGGAATTTATGTCAGCTATCCAGGAATTGTTTCCGCTAAAAAATTAAGAGCCTCTTTTCAAGGAAAAGGCCATCCCCTGCCCTGGGCTACCTTCGGTATCCTTACAAGCCTCATTCCCGGAGGCTTTATACCAGTGCAAAGCCATTAACCCAATCGAAGTAATGGCTGAAAGTTGAGCCTTACTAACTTAAAATTGAATCGAGTCTTTTGCGAAGGCCATATTAGGAAATTAATAAATGAACAATGAAAAAAGTTTTATAGAGTCGGCCCGTGAAATGGTTGATGTATACCGCAAAAAAGATTTAAACGATCCCGAAATTGCTGCCCAATTTTCTGAAAGCCTAAATGAATTAAGTAATTGTTTGGGCGAAGAAGAAAGATGGGAAGAAGCTGCTTTAGTCACATATGAAGCATTAAAATTTGACCGTAAATTAGCTCTCGAAATTCCGGATCATTTTTTTTATGGCTTAACAAGCATTGAAAATCATTGGAATAACTTACGCAAACTTAAGCGATTTAATGAGGCTTTAATTGTTTCGAAAAACGCGATTGAAGATTTAAAAATATTAAAAGGTAAAAGCCCGTGGGTGGACGACTGGATAGAAGCCCGTCTTCTGCACCTATACAGCGAGAGTCTTTGGGAGACAGGGTCAAGAAAAGAATCTTTTGATGTCGCAGAACAGGAAATTAAAATACACCGTTCCGAAACGGACAATCACAAAAAAACTTCCCTTCTAACGGAAAATTACTTTAGATTGGCACGAGCATTAGAGAGTTTAGCCCAAAAATTAGTTTTAGATAATCAATTCGAGGAATCATTCGACGCATACGCGGAATTGATCCTAATTTATAAAAACATTATTAAAATTCAACCCATCCAAAAATATTTATGGGAATTTTCAAACACCATGAGTGATTACGCGATTGCTTTAAAAAAAGCAGGGCGCAAAAAGGAATATTTAACAACATTAAGAGAAGTTATCGAAATTAACCGGAAACTTTGTGACGGGGAAAAATCCAACTATTCCGGACTCACAAATAAAGAAATCCAAGAAATTAAAGTTTTATTAGAAAATATTAAACCCGAAAACCTTAATGGCTTCGAAGCAAGAGATGAAAAACAAAAAGTTTTACGCAGAGCCGGTGAAATCTTATGGAAGGCTGGACATCAAGACGCCGCTCTAAAGATCATGTTGGCTCGTATTAATATTTTTAAACAAGCGTACCCAATCGATAACAACCCATATTTGGAAGATATCGCTTACGACCTAAACAACTACTGTATCCGACTAATAGCTGCTGACAGACTTAATGAAGCACTAGAAATTTGCAACGAATCAATCGAAATTAAAACTATGCTCACAAATCGTAATTTCGATAAACATGCTGATTCTTTAGTGAATAGCCTTCAAAATAAATCTTTGATACTTAGTAAGATGAAACTTCTCAAGGAATCGATTCCAGTAATTGAAAAAGCATTAGAAATTAGTCGCAAATATTATTTAAACGACAATAAAGAATTTTCCTTGAACCATTTAGCTATTTGCCTCAATTCGTACGCGTTAAGATTAAAAGAGGCTGGCCAAGTGGAAGCGGCTTTAACCACGGTCTCTGAAGAAATAGAAATAAGAATAAAATTAACCAATACCGAGGAATTTCGATTCGGTCGTTTAAATGATTTAGCAAATTCGCTTACATTTCGCAGTGATCTTTTTAATGAATTGAATCAAATTTCAGAAGCGATTAAAACGTCTCTTGAAGGCATCAACATTCAAAGAGAAGTAGTTTTAAAAAAACCAAGTGAATATTTCTATTCATGCCTTTTGAAAAATTTAAAAAAATATCAAACATTACTTAATGAGGCAGGTTCAACTGCGGATGCTAAGGTAATCAGTGAAGAAATTCTTGAAGTGGATAAGAAACACAAAATAATAGAAAAGAAATATAACTCGGGGTTTAAATCAATTAATTTAAAAAACCTAGAGTTAAGTCTTTTAAAGTATCGTGATGAACTCCGCGAGGATGGTGAACATGAAGAATCCGAAAAAATTAATAAAGAGTTAATAAGTTTAAGGTTGGAAATGAAATCGTATGCCCCTTATCCTGACCCAAACCTGAAAACATTCCTTTAAATTTTTCAAGAGATGGGCCTTTCCCCTGCGGCTATTGTCACAATCTCCCTTAAACAAAAGCAAAACTAGACAAACCTTTTGCCCAGGATAGAATTGATAGTCGGTTTATCACATTTCGGAGAGCGACAATGGATTGGTTCAGCAACAACACTTCTCTGATTAGTTCAAAAGAATTTCCTTATGACTATTTCAAACAATTCGAAACTCTGGATGGAATAAATTGTATTCGGGTTTATCACCTACCGGGGTCGATGCGATACAGCACATATACCGAAGTCAGAACTGATTTAGTCAGAGGAATGAAAATGGGATTCTATCTTAAAGGTTTTGATTATGGGTTGGTTGTTGGAGAAAGAGTATTGTGTCTCGAACGTGCTTACGGAGATAAAAACGGACGGGAATTTGGATTTTTTTCAGAAGGTTATAAGTCTAAGGACTTGGCTGAAATAGAGAAAAAAGATTCAATCTGGGTGCTGTGAAATAATAATTAATTTTTCTTGGGGAAAGGCTTTCCCACTGGACTCGGCTACCTTCGGTGATCATCGGCACACCCCCTTCGCCTGGGGCTTTGCCCCAAGCCAAATACTAAAAGTCATTAAGGAAAAATATGGAAGGCCGAAAAGAGCATTGGGAAATATTTTTAAAAGATGTGTCTTCGGAGATGGATATATCTAAAAAAGTGAGTCTAGCAATTTCATTCCTTCAAAAATATAAAACACCCTTTGAAGATTTATTAAGTATTCTCATGCAATTTGAACATTCCGAAGAAGCTCTGCAATCGGTGGGTAATTTTTTGAATTTGGAAGACGATATCCAAAAATTCATGCTTAATTATTTTATTGAGTCCAAAAGCGATGTACAGGCGATTCCATTGAAAGAACACTTCATAGCGAAGAATGTTTTTGTAGAAGACCTCGTATATAAAATCAATGAGGACGTTCTCGTTGTCGATGGCAATTATAACCTAGCATTTAAATTTGAATTCGAAGTGCCCGAAGAAATGAAAAATGAACCCCATTTTAATCGCGAGCCGATGTTCGGTGAATTTGTGATGACGTTCGACAAGAATAAGAAAATAGCTATTGAGGAGCTAAGTATTGGAGAAGAAATTGACGGCCAGGTATTTATTGGAAGTTTTAAATTAGGCCGATCTTAACTCTGAAAATAATTATTAACAAAACAAAGGGTCTGTCTGAAGTTCCCCAAGTTGAGCCAAGCCAACTCGCCCAAAATAATTAAAAAGTTAATGACGATTCCTGTTTATCTAGGGGTTTTGCTTCAAACCCCTTTAAAACACACGGAAGAAATGGCTGAAAGTTAAGACTTAATAACTCATAATTGGTTCGAATATTGGGAAAGGTCAACAATCTTGGATTCAACTTTAGACGATCTGACCATAGTTGTTCAAAGCGACGAAGATGTACAACACGCACTAAGATTCAGAACATATCTAAATTATTTGGAGATAATCTCGAATTTTTTAGAGCCATGCGAATCGAATCCAAAAAAACTTATTAAAAATGTTATCAAATCCAAAACCTTTTGTGATATCCAGGGCGGAAGATGTACGGATTTTAATAAACTAGGTAAGTTGTTAAGAAATTGCTGGTTAACGGAAATCCAATTAAATTTGACATTTGAAGATTATGTTTCGTATTCAAATCATTGGGCACCAGTCCAAGTCTATTACGCAACGTATCTTGCTCTTCGAGCCTTTTACGTTTCCATGGGAATTACCATTTCTCATGAGCATTCCACCACTTTAAAAAACATTGGCGAAGATATTAAAAGACGTCCAGAACTTTTTCCGCGACCCTGGAAAGTTATTTGCATTGGTGATCCAAAAAATGAAATAGAAATTCTCAATCATCCCGAAGGGACTGAATTTAAAAAATCTTCAGCTTTAAATTCTAATCTTGATATATGGAGTTCGTATCGGACATTCTTAAAAACAACCCGCGAGCGTCAACTTGAAAAAATCTGCGACGACTGGAAAAGATCTAAACATAAAAAACGAATTAGCGAAGCCCAACGTTTAACACTAGTTAACAATCTTGCTCCCACTTCTTTTTTCAATGTTTTATATCGTTTAAGGTTGCGATCCAATTATGAAGATGCGGATTCTTTTTTGGTTTCAATACAAGAAACTGATGAAGCTTTACGCTTTAATAAGGCCCTCAAAAAAATTAGTTGGTGTACTTTGTTTACTCTGGAAACATTAATTGCGCGGTATATAAAGAAAACGAAATTTGAAGAAATTGTGCATAGTTTTCAAAAACACGAAAAAATTAAACTGTCTGAAGAATTGGTTGGAAAAAGGATGGAATTGATAAAAGAGGCGTGGTGATTTTTTGTTAGAACTTAAGGAAACTCCCGCTGTTTAATTGAGCTTAAAGATTGTCCACAATAGGAAGGCAATTCACTAATGAATAATAGAACAGCTATGAAACAAATTGTTACTCAGATAATTGATCTGAACAAGAGCCTAGCTGAATATTGCAGATATGTGCAGGGATGGGCACCTATCGAAGCTGGAAATTTGTTGAGTCGATCTCGCCTTGATTGGCAGGTTTCGCTCTCAGAATCTCTTAAACATTGGACTGATTCTAAAAATTTATCAGATGGTGACCTTATTCTCGCTTGGGCAAATTTAGGTAGTTTGGTAGAAGGGACAATGAAATTATTTCTCTCGGTTTTCTATGATGACTACAAAAAAGATATCCGAGCAATAAAAAAAAAGAACCAACTTGTTGATCCTGATCGGTTGATGCTTGAACAGTTAAAAGTATTTTTCAAAATAAATGATTTATTAGATTCTAAGTGGATGAATTTTATCGAATTAGTGCAACAACGGCGCAACGCCATTCATTCGTTTCACAATCACAATATAGGTAATCGTGCCGAATTTTGTAAAAGTGTTTCGCGATATCTCGAATTCATTCGTGAAATTAAAACTAGATTCCCAAATCCGGATATAGAATTTTCTAGTTGAAAAGAAATAGTTAAAGAAATGACACTGATCTCTTGGGGGGAAAGCCTTCCCCCTGGCCTCGGCTACCTTCGGTGATCCTCAGCACACCCCTTTCTCCTGGGACTTAACGTCCCAAACCCTGTTTAGTTTGTTTTTGAGTTTACCGAACAGCCTTGGCGATCAATCGCCTGCCCCGGTCACATAAATCGTGCCCGGGACACCAGGCTTCGGATGCTGTCACTTTGTTTTCGCACTCCGTCGGTAAACTCGAAAACGTATTAAGGACGATAGTCCGCAGGGCTACCTATCGTCCTCCAATCAATTGGCCGCCCCCCTCTCTCGTTGAGGGGGCGGCCTTCCAGCCGCGCTCAATAAAAGCGGAGGCAGGAAGATGAAAACA
>OLLS01000022.1_pt1 | contig 117304 bp, 97 predicted proteins | sample 1604631 | NCBI WGS metagenome assembly OLLS01 (sample SAMEA104055725, study PRJEB20765) | soil metagenome | biome: Arctic tundra; feature: Polygonal ground; material: soil | place: USA | collected 2011-09 | depth 0-0.5 m | reverse complement strand
TGGTTTTAGCCAATGGCGGAACACTTTTTCTGGACGAGGTCGGCAACCTACCTCTGGGCCTGCAGTCCAAACTTTTAAGAGTACTTCAGGAACGCCAGGTGAGGCCCGTGGGGGCCAGCCATTCGCAGTCCATCGATGTCCGGTTTGTGGCGGCCACCAACGCGCTCCTGGAAGAGGAGGCCAAAGCGGGCAAATTCCGTCAGGACCTCTACTATCGGCTTGCCGAATTCACCATTCAACTGCCCGCCTTAAAGGACCGGCGGGAGGATATTTTGATTCTGGCCAAACGTTTTCGGGAAGAAGCCTGTGTGGATTTGAAACGGACCGTGAGTTCCATCTCCGGCGAAGCGGCCGAAATGCTATCGGGGCATTCCTGGCCCGGCAATATCCGCGAACTGCGCAACGTGATCCGCCAGGCGGTTTTACTGACGCCAGATTTCGAGATTCACGCCGAACAGATCCGCCATTTGTTGAAATCCTCCGAAACGGGTGAAGTCCATTCGGTAGTGGAAGTGGCGGTTCCCCTCGGATCGTCCCTGAAGGACATCGGCGAAAACGGGCAGGAAGAGGCGGAAAAACAGGCCATCCGCCAGGCGCTCCGCTCGGCCCAGGGCAACAAAAGCGAGGCAGCCCGCGTTTTAAAAACCGCCTATAAAACCCTTCACGGCAAAATAAAAAAATACGGGTTAGAATAAAACTTTAACCACCAAGAGCACCAAGAAATACGAAAGACCTTAAGCCTTTGGGTTAAACCAAAAGAATCTTTTTGCCTTCCTTGGTGTCTGGTTTAATAGCCTTTCCTCTATTACCTCCCGGTAATAGCCGTTATGACTCTGTCGTTATAGTTCCGCTTTCATAGCCTCCCAAAATTCCAAAAACCCTTATTTTTAGACCATTTCAACTTGGCATCACACTTGCGATATCTGGTGTTGTAGCCGGTCGCAAAACTTCAAATGGAGGGTCGTTATGTTCAAGAAGATGCTGGCAGTGGGGTTCATTCTTTTAGCGGGAAGCCAATCCGTATCCGCCCAGGGCGCCGCTCAGGCCGCCATCAACGAGGCCGGACACCTGAGACTTACCGAGATCAAGAACCGCGTGAAGAGCCAGCGCATGGAGATTGAAAAGGCCCTGGTGAAGAAAAGCATCACGGTGAAACAAGCCAAGGAATGCAAAGGCATTTTGGACCAGGTTGATGGCCAGGTCGCCATCATCGCCGGTAGGGACGGACGGGGAGCCATGCTGGCCGACGCTTTTAAAAGCTATAGCGCTTTCCTGGATGTGAATGCCAGTCTGATCGGCAGCCAGAACCAACTGAAGATGGCTTCGAAGAATCATAACCCGAATTCATAAGAGGTTTAACTATCAAAGGCAGAGATTCATCAAATAAAAGGAGAGAGATAATGGACAGCTTCATGAAAAATTGGTTGATGACGATGGGGTTGATGGGGTTCGCGGTAATCACGATGGGCATGGTGGTGAACGGGCAATCGTCGGTGCAAACCGAGTGGTACCAATACGCGGTTGAAACGGTGGGGCCGGTGAGCGGAACCGGTTCGTCCAACCGAACGCTTTTATCCCTGCGTCCGGGGAGTACTCTCTATCTGACGGGCGGCTCCGCCCAAAATTCCTATCAAATCACCACCCGTTCCCTCAAGGGCTCGGTGGTTCTCCAAGACACTTCGGCGGATCTGACGACCGCTTTCCAGGCGGGCAGAGTGAGGTCCATGACTTTGGTGCTTCCGGTTTCGGCCCTCCGGGCCAAGGATACCGTCTCCACGACGGTCAAGACGTCCAATAATACTTCCGTCATTCGTTTTGATTTGATGAAAGAAAAGCTGACCGCCGGGAAAACCGACCACACTTACGTCCTCACCGCCACTGGCACGGTCACCGTTGCGGGCCGGGTCTCTCCAGTTACCTTAACGGGCGACGCCACCATCCGCGACGGCCAAATGTTCGTCCAGGGCGTTCAAAAATTTAACTTGGCTGATTTCAGTCGCGGGTCTTATTCGGATTCGCTGATGGCGGCCCATGTCTCGGACGCGGTTGAACTGCATTACGGCCTGCTCTTCGAGGTTAATTGATCATGAATACCCAACTATTAGAAATACCGGCTGTCCAGACGGCCGAATTCAGGAGAAATCTCATGCCGAAACTCAGAATTTTAACCATCGATGACTGGTCCCGCGTATTGACCGAGGAAAAACCAATCCTAGTGGATTTTCAGGCTCCCTGGTGCGCGCCGGAGCTTCTCCGCCACGACGCTTTCGTGAAACTGGCGATTGAGGCGGGGGACCGGGTTGAAATGTTTCAGCTCGACGCTTCCCGTTTTTTGCCGGTCGCAATGACCTACCGGCTCTTCGATTTTCCGGCCCTGCTGCTTTTTAAAGACGGAAAACTGTTAAAGGCTCACATGGGTATGGATCGGGTTGAGAAAATGAAAAAGTTTTTAGACGGTTATTTTGAATTGAACAACAGCTTTTCGATTTAAGAGACGCCCGACTTTTCGCCGCGGTTCAGCCGCGGCCTTTCCGATGTTCCTCCGGTTATCCCCGCTTTTTACGCCCGCTTTATCAAGCGGGTTGCCGGCCCAAAGTTGATCCATCCCACCAGCCTTGTTCATCCGAAATCCAGGGAAGGGCATTCAGTCAGGCCAACTGACCCTCATCCTTAAACCATGAAAACTATGGCGCAGACGCTATAACCCTAAAGTTATAGTTTTCTTTTACCGGCGACTAAACACATTAAAAACCCTTATTTTAAGCCAATTTCACATTGGCACCCCGCTTGCTCTTAATGACTGGATTATTCAATATTTAAGAAAGTCAGGAGTCTCCATGAACCGCGAGATATTTTCCTCTATCCTCGAAAGCCTGGATAAAACCATCAATCTGCAGGAAAACTTCAACACCGACCTTTCGGTGAGCGAATTGGACGTTTTACTTCCAAAATTTTATCGGAAGAACGCGCGGACGACCTTAAGAGCGGAATAATTATTTCCCTGCGGGCGGCGCTGCAGCAGCACAAGGATTTCGTGGAAATCATGCCCATCGGCCTGATGGTTCACCGCAAGGGCGAGATTATTTACACCAACCCCGAGTTCCGCCGTTTGACGGGCTATGAAAGCCCGGAGGAATTGATCGGTCAACCTATTATCAAACTGGTCTCCCCTGAGTACCGCGTTTTAATTCAAAATCGCATGCTCAACCCTACAGAAAGGGGCGCTTTTCATAACGCGCCGATCGAGATGATCGGCCTCAAGAAAAACGGTGAGAAAAGTTATTTCGAGGTGGAAGCGGTTTCGATTGTCCATGGCGGAGAACAGGCCATTGTGGTGATTATACAGGACATCAACGAGAGGAAAAAAGCCCAGGAAAGCCTGCGTCTTTCCGACGAGAATTTACAAAATGTCATTTGCCAGATGCCCGACGGGGTTCTGATTAAGGATGAAAACCAGGTTTTGTTCGCCAACGACAGTCTGGCCCGCATGCTGGAATATGGAAGCGCGGAAGAATTAAAGGGAATGATGAGTCTGGATTTGGTTCATCCCGATTACCGGGCCGCCAGCCAGGAAAGAACGGCAAAGCTTCTGACCCATGGCGGGACGAACCCCCTTTGCAAATATAAAATGATCGGCAAAGAAGGCAAGGTAGTGGACATGGAGACTGCCTCTCTGTTCATCGAATATTACGGAAAAAAGGCGGTGATGGCGGTTCTGCGGGACATGACAGCTCAAAACCGCATTGAGCGCCAGGTCGTGAACAACGACAAACTGGCCACCCTGGGCACCCTGGCCGCAGGTGTGGCCCACGAGGTGAACAACCCTCTGACCTATGTGATGGGCAACCTAACCTTTTTACAGGAGCAGGTGGAGGAAGTGAAAACCCGCATGCATAGTAAAGGATGCGTCGACGAGAACTGCAAAAAATTAATGGCCGAAATGTCGGAGGAAATAACCGACATTATCCGGGGCAGCGAGAGAATCCGCGACATCGTGAAAGGGCTCAAATCCTTTGTGCGCGGCAGTGAGGATTGCGTGGAAAAGGTGGATTTGAACCAGGTGATTGAATCGGCCATCAACATGACCTTTCATGTGGTGAAAAAGAAGGCCCGGCTGGAGAAGGACATGGCGGTGAATCTGCCGACCCTGATGGTAAACGCGGGAAAGATTCAACAGGTCTTTATAAATCTGCTGGTCAACGCCGCCCAGGCTATCGCGGGAAACCACCCCTCGGAGAATAAAATCACCGTTCGCACGGGCTGGCAGGATGGAAACCTTTTCGTGGAAGTGTCGGACACGGGCAAGGGCATACCGGACGAGGTTCTGCCCCGCATTTTCGACCCCTTTTTCACCACCAAACCGGTGGGCGAGGGCACCGGCCTAGGGCTGGCGGTTTGCAACGAGATCATTCGGCAGTATCAGGGCAGTATGGAAGTGCGCAGTCAGGTGGGCCAGGGGACGACGTTTACGGTGACCCTGCCTTTGGAAAACGGCCTGTGCGGTACCAAAAGCGCGGCGGCGGCTGCGCCAGCGGCGCCCCTGGCTGAAAAAAAGCTGGGCCGGGTGCTGGTGGTGGATGACGAACCAGGCAATCTGGACGTAATATCCAGGAGCTTGAAAAAAGATTATGAGGTGCTTTCGGCCCTGTCGGGAGTGGAAGCGATGGCCATTCTGGCAAAAGGGGACGGCTCGGTGGACGCCATCGTGAGCGACATCAACATGCCGGAGATGGACGGAATGACCCTTTACCGGACGCTGTCGAAGGTGTTTCCTGGAATGGAAAAAAAGATGGTGTTCATCACCGGAGGCATTTTCGCCGAGGACGTGAATGAGTTTCTCAAATCGATCCCCAATTACTGCCTGGAAAAACCATTCAACCAAACGGACCTGCGACTGGCGGTATCTCATTGCATGGATTTGAAAAAGGGGGAGAGTTTGTGAGGAGGGAGACGGGAACCAGCCGCGCCGTATACCGATCTCAATTTATTATTTAGGGCAACTGCCAAAGCAGATGCCGAACCAACACCTTGCCGCTCGGCTTGCAGCCTCACGGCAGGTGTAAATCAATGGGGCACACCCACGCCCCTTAACCTTTAGTTAAGGGAATCAGCGTTGTCTCACATTTTTTTGGTTTTTGGATATATGGGACAAGGCTCGTGCTTTGGTACCCAATGGATGACTATTTGATATGGCGGTAGTTCACTCGGCTATTACCTCCCGGTAATAGTCGTTATAACGCCGGCGTTATAGTTCGGCTTTTCTAGCCTCAAAAACCCACAAAAACCCTTATTTTTCAACATTTCAACTTGGCATCACACTTGCGATATCTAGTGGTGTAGCGGATCGGAAAACTTCAAATGGAGAAAAAATATGAAAAAGCAACTCTTTGGTCTCATTTGGCTCACACTGGTGACGGTTCTCCCCATCGCCTGTTCACGTAGCAATAGTGGTTATATCCTAGCGCCCTCGGTCTCGACCACCGCGCCAACGGCAGTCCCGACAAAGACCGTCCCGGCTTCAACAGCCACAGTCACGCCTACATCCCCGACCGTGCAGATTCCCGACACGAACCTGCGGGCGGCAGTTGTGCAGGTTTTGTATGAAAACTCGATCCTGACTAGCCCTTCGACCATCATCACGGAGGAAGACCTGGCCACTATGACCAGCCTGGTAGTGGATGACGCGGGTGTCACCAGCCTGGAAGGCCTGGAATATTGCACCGGCCTGACCGACCTGGAAGTGGGTTGGAACAACATCACGAACCTGTCTCCTATCTCGGGTTTGACCGGGCTAAACACCCTCGATTTGTCGGCGGACCCTATTACGACTCTGTCTTCCATCTCGGGCCTAACCAATCTGACCAGCCTGTACATCGGGTATAGTTCGGTCACCAGCCTTTCGCCTATCGCCGGGTTGACGAACCTGCAGGATCTTGAAGCCTATAATATTTCCATCAGCGACCTGTCGCCGGTGACCGGCATGACCCAGTTGGTCGAGATGAACGCCGATGCCGACAAGATCACCACGATCCCGTCGGGCATGAACGCCATGACCAACCTGCAAGATCTTGGACTGTACGCAAACCCATTGACCACTCTGCCTGACTTGTCAGGCTGCGTCGCTCTTCAAACCCTGGTCGTTGATTCCTGCCAGATCACGGATATTTCCCCGGTCACCTTCATCGGTAATTTGCAGCTCTTCTCGGCTGCTAATAACCCGCTGAACGCCACTTTGCCGAATCTGGCCAGCATGGTAAACCTCCAATATCTGGAAATCTCGAACAGTGGCGTGACCGATATCACGGGGCTGTCGGGCATGACAGGTCTCGAAACGCTCGGTATGAAAAACGACAAAGTCAATGACATCGATCCTCTGGTCTCGGCCTACAATGCAGGTTCCTTCAGAGTCTATGCTAGCATTGAGCTGAACGGGGACACTCTGGGCGGCGTGAACGCCTACGCGGATTGGAACACCCTCGCGGGCGACGGGGTGAATGTGCAGGGAACCGAGCCGGTTCAGTAATAACGTGCCGGTTAACCATAAATGTCAAAACTAAATGCGGATAAAATAAAAAAAGGGAGAAAGAAAATGAAAAAGATATTCAAGGCAGCAATGATAATCCTGGCGCTGACAGTTAGCGGAACGGGAGCCTGGGCTTCCACCGACCAGCCCCGCTTAACCCAAGCCCAAATAGCCCAGTTCAAGGCCAAGCACAATGCCGGGTACCAGAAGGCGAGAGCCGGTCACAAGGTGGCGGGCAAGGCCGTGAGGGGATCCAATCAGGTCTCCCCGAAACCGGTGAAAAGGGACAGCTAAACATCCCGGCCAGTTAAGCCGGGTCATTGAAACACCAATCCTTTATTGTATTTGGAGTAAGGCCCGTTCCCTCTGGGGGACGGGCTTTTTTATTTTCCGGCCCCCGGGGTCCTGGGGGGCCTAAGCCCCCTTGGGAAGTATGACGGGGTACATAGGGGGATATCCCCTATGAGTGGAGCGGGGACGGGCTTTTTTATTTTCCAGCCCCCGGGGTCCAGGGGGTTAAGCCCCCTTGGGAAGTATCACGGAGTACATAGGGAAACTTCTAGGAGCGGTCCGGCCTTTTTTGTTTCGAGACCAGGTGAATATTATTTTACGCAATTGGGCCATGACATTATTTGTATTTTTATTTTAAAAAAGAATCAAATTGAGCTTGGGAAATATCGTAATGATCGGAGGCGGACCACTGAAATTTTACCGACGAAATAAAAACGTTTTTTTCCATGCGGGCGGAACAAGTGTTTCCCTTTTTTCAAACGCGCGCGAGGTATGGAACTTGCTTTAAAACCTGTCCTGGATTTCGTCAGGGACCGTGAAATCCAAAAAAATATTTTTGGAGAAAAAATGAAAAAGCTAAAAAGATTTTTGATTTTGCTCGGGTTGCTTCCAATCGCTTTGATAGCCGGATGCGGCATTAAAAACTTTAATCCGTTGATTCCCGGCAACTCACCCAGTGTGACCGTAACGCCCACCACGACCGGAACGGCGGTAACCTCCACACCGACCACAACCCAGACTTGTGTGGTGTCCATAACGCCCAAGGCGACGGCAACCTTCACGCCAACCCAGGCCTGCGCGAACTCCACGGCTTCCTCAACGCCTAAGGCGACCGCGTCAATCACGCCTATCACAACGGGTACTTGTGTCTCTCCGATTACTCTGGGTGCCGCCGCCAATTATGTGATCCTGGCCGGCTCCACCATCACCAATACCGGCGCCACCACTCTTTGTGGAAACCTGGGGTTATCCCCGGGGTCTTCCGTGACAGGAGCGCCCCTGCTGGCCTGTGGGGGTATTTCGGACGTGGATGATCTGGCCGCCGTCGCGGCCAAAGCTGCTTTGATCAGCGCCTATACCCAATCCGCGGGTTTGGCCAGTACGATCACCCTTCCCGCCAGCGCGGATATCGGAGGCCTAACTCTTTACCCCGGCGTTTACGTAGACAGCGGAGTTTTGAATATAGGGTCTAACGTCACCCTTGATGCCCAGGGCAATCCGTGCGCCATCTTTATCTTCCAGGTCGCTGGCGGTCTCACAGCCTCCACCCCCAGCGTCCAGGTCATCCTTGCCGGCGGCGCGCAAGCCTCCAACGTTTATTGGCAGGTGGCGGGTGTCAGCGCTCTGGGGGTGTCGGTCTCATTTGTGGGAACCATCATGGACGCCACTGCCATCTCCATGGGATCTGGCGCCAAACTGACCGGCCGGGCTTTAGCGGAGACAGAAGTCTCCTTATCGTCCGATTCCATCACCCTTCCATAAAGCGTGGCAGCTGATGGGTTTGAATGGCTGATAGTAAGGGGCATATAGGCCGGGACAGCTTCCCGGCCTGTATTTTTTTTTAACCTAAATTCCACGCTAGATGGTTCCTTCAAAATAAGCTGATTCCGTTAGCAGTTTAATCGCCGAAAAAGAGTAGACTCTTCCTCAGTAGGCGGTTCGTTAACCCCTATTCACGGCTCCGGTGTATGTCTGTTTCGAATTCGAACTAAGTTTTTACCTTATTTGGTTCAACCTACTGGGCATCTTCAAATCATCATCAACCCCTTAACCGAAACGCGCTCTTCCAGAGGGTTATTACCCGTCTGTGTTAAAAGAAGCCGTCGAACCAAAATGAAAGAAGGAACTACTACTATGAGCGAGTCAAAAAACGATTACGTTGAAAGACAAACCGGAAACAGCAAGGCCTGGAATTCTGAAATCATCCTGTTGCAAGCCCACGCGGACAGGGCCACCGGCAAAAAGGTGGACCAGTATAAACTGTATATTAAAGAGTTAAACACACGCGCGCCGGATTGGACGAAAAGGTTTCTGAAATTCAAAAATCCGGGGAAGCAGGCTGGGAAGAACTAAAGACCGGGGCGGACAAGTCTTTCAAGACTTTGGATAAATCTTTCAAAACCGCCAAAGCTTTTTTTAACTAGAGTTACTTTCAATGACTGACCCCTTGACGCCAAAACAAAATCAGTGGTTTCTGCCGTCTGATTCGGACGAATTGAAAAACACAATGCCCTTTTATGAGAATTTAAAATCTCAGCCAGGCCGCGGCCAAGGCGATAAAGGGTCACAAAGGATGCCGTTTCAGCCCCGGGGCCCGAAAGGATTTTCAAAAGCGGTTATGCCGCGTTCAGGCCGCCGCTCCACAGGCCCCAAAAGCCCCAAATAAGTAAGGAAAATAGATGAGTGTTAAAACCGATGTGATCGTTAAAAATCTAAAACAAAAAATCAAACAATGGGACGCCGCCTTCGATCAGTTTCAAGCGAAGCAATATCCCATGGGGCTGCCGGCTCAGGCCCAATACCGCGAGCAAATGTAGGCTCTAATCTCCGCGAGGTTGTTGGTCGAGGAAAGACTACTTAATTTCAGCCATCGTTGAGGTAATGGGACGCAAATAATATATGAAAACCCGCTCGGTCCGTTTTAATTGATTCGCGGGCTGATTTCTTGGATTTGTAAAGTGGATTTCCTTCAATTTTTTAAAAACCGTATATTTTCTGACCGCTTTTTTTGAGTCCAGTTGATTTTTTGCCACTATGCGGATAAAAGTTTTATCATTTCAATCATATTCATTTTGGTAAGTAATCCCTGTCCGGTACTTTCTGAAATCATTCCCTTTCTTTTATTTAATCTCTTATTTATTTTTCGCGGAAGTTTTTAAAATCTGCGGGACTAGCCGCGGTATTGAGTAATCGACCCTATCGGGAAAGGACCGAAGATGATCGCAACCCATTTGGCACCCTATTGATTGTGGATGACGATATGGAGGATTGTTTTTTGTACCAGCGGGCTTTGGCGGACATCGGAGTAAAAAACAAAGTCAACTTTATGGGAGACGGTTCGGAATTGCTCCATTACCCGGATCAAAATTTGAGAAGTTCGAAGAATTCCCACACTCCCCACTTAATTCTTCTGGACTTGAACATGTCACGCTTGGATGGAAGAGAGGCGCTTCGATTCATCAAACTCGACCGCGATTTTAAGAAGATTCTGGTAATTATCCTTACGACCTCCCGGAACCCGGATGACGTTCTTGAAACATACTCCCTCGGGGCCAGTCCGTTTATCCAGAAACCTGACAATTACGGCGGGCTGGTTAGTTTATTCAAGTTGTTGAACGAATACTGGCTGCGGACGGCGGTATTGCCCGATTGACCTATATTCGCTAATACCTTTTCTCATCTGAAATAAGTCATTTAGAACAATAAGTCTTAGTGATGTCATGAACAAAAGAGGCCAGACCTTAAAAGTTTGAAAAGGCTCCCGCTTTGGCAATAAAACTTAGAAATTTTAAGGTAATATGACCTCCGTTTATCTTTCTTCGGACAAAACATAAAATTATTTAGGATCATCAAGTGAACGAAAAATTTAATTGGAAATCTACCCGGCCCTTTCTAAAGCAGGCGCTTTTAGAGGACGGGGCCTGGAACGACAGAACCAGTCAGTCAGTCATTGCCAAAACCCTTTCGGCTCGGGGGGAAGTGCTGGCCAAACAAAAAGGCGTTTTGGCGGGGCTGCCGCTGGTGGCTGAGATTTACAAGCTTTTGGACAGGCGCTGTAAGGTCAAAATTCTGGTTCCTGAAGGGGCGGAAGTTCGGCATGGGCTGAAAGTGGCGTTGCTGGAAGGCCCGGCGCAGGCGTTGTTATCAGGCGAGCGGGTATCACTCAATCTGCTCAGCCGATTATCGGGTATCGCTTCCTTAACAAAACAGTTCCGCGACATTCTTAAAAGTCCCCGGCTGTACGACACCCGCAAAACCACGCCGCTTTACCGGCAGTTGGAACGTTACGCGGTTCGGGTGGGGGGCGGCAAAAATCACCGGTTTAATCTTTCGGGGCATGTGTTGATTAAAGACAACCATCTTCGCCTCGGCGGGGGAGTGTTTGGCACGGTAACGGCGGCCCGGTTGAAATACGGCTTGAAGGAATTTATTGAAGTGGAAGTGACCAATTACGCCGAGGCGCAGGAAGCCCTTCGGGGCGGGGCGGATATTATTTTGGTGGATAACGCCTCGCCGAAAGATTTTGACCGCATTCTGAAACTGGTAAAGGGGAAGATGCAGGTGGAAACTTCGGGCGGGTTGACGCTGAAAAACATACCCCGTTATTCCAAACTGAAAGTGGACCGGTTTTCGTCGGGCGCTTTGACCCATTCGGCGCCGTCGATTGATTTTTCGATCGAGCTTTATCCCCGCTGATGATCAGAAAAAAGAAAACATTTTTTACCACCAAGGCACCAAGTTCACCAAGGAAACCTTTCTTTGGAAAAGCCCAAAAGCAAAATATTAAAACCGTAAGTCCTATTTCACCTGAGGCGTTTTGGAAGGGTTTGAAGGCCAAAAGCTTTGGGCAGTCCTTTTATTCTTTTTCGGAAGTTACTTCTACCAATGACACAGCGTCTGAACTGATTGTAAAGGGCGCGCCCGAGGGAACCTTGGTGACGGCGGAAGCCCAAACTAAAGGCCGGGGACGGCAGGAGCGGGTTTGGACGACCTCTATGGGAAAGGCTTTGGCCTTTTCGCTGATTTTGAAACCCAAAATGGATATTCGCCAAGTGCCCGGTTTAACCCTGGCGGCGGTGGTGGCGGTGGCCCAAACGCTGGAGGGCTATGGTTTGAAACCGCAAATCAAATGGCCCAATGACCTTTTATTAAAAGGCAAGAAGGTTTGCGGTATTTTGACGGAGATGGGCCCGAAATACGATAATAGGCTCTCGGTGATTTTGGGGATTGGGATTAACCTGAATGAGGTAACGAAAGATTTTCCCTTGGCGATTCGGTCGCTGGCGACCAGCGCTTACCGCGCTTCGGGCCGACGGGTGGACCGGATTGAGTTTCTGCAAAAACTGATGTTTAGGCTTGAAACGGTTTACGGTTGGATGAACACAAAGAAGTTCTCACGGGTTTTAAGCGAATGGAGAAAAAGGTCGGTCACGCTGGGTCAATTCGTGAGGGTGACGGAGGGAAACAGAAATTTTGAAGGGCAGGTTGTGGATGTGGATTTGAACGGGTTTCTTTTGGTGCGGCGGGAAAAGGGTAAAACCGAAACGGTTCTGTCGGGTGATATTGAGATTTTAAAATCAAAAGTTAAAAAGAGGCCTTCGTGATTTGGGCGGTATTAATCGGCAATACCCGGACTGTAGCGGCCCTGATGTGGGGAGACGCGATTTTAAAAAGAGAAATCGTCCCTACGGCGACTTTAAAGTCGGCCCGCGCGCTGTATCTTTGGGCCAAGAGGCTCGGACGGTTGGGGTCCGTTAAAGGCATTGTGGTGGCCAGTGTGGTGCCGCCGGTGGACAAGAATGTGGAAAAAGCCCTTCAGCAGGTAACCGGCCTCAAGCCGCATTTTGTGACGCACAAGAGTCCTATCGGCGTGAAAGTGAATGTGAAAAAACCCGAACAGGTGGGGGCGGACCGGCTGGCCAACGCGGTGGCGGCCAAGGAACTTTTTGACTCGCCGGTGATTGTGGTGGATTACGGGACGGGGACCACCTTTGACGTTGTCAACAAAGCGGGCGACTATTTTGGCGGGGCCATTTTGCCGGGGCTGGGAATTTCCACCCGGGCGTTACATGAATTCACGGCGAAAATTCCGTTGGTGAAGTTTGAAAAGGTCACATTCGCCATTGGTCGCACGACCGAAGAGGCGGTGCGGTCCGGGGTTTATCACGGGGCCATCGGGACGACCAAAGAACTGCTGACGAATATCCGTAAAGAATTGAAAGCCAACAAGGCGCCCGCCATCGCCACAGGCGGGTTTTGCGGGGTATTTAAAAATACCGGACTTTTTAAAAAGGTTGAGCCGGATTTAACTTTAAAGGGGATCGCCGCTATCTGGCGCAAGTTAAATGCCCATTAACCGTAAGTTTGTTGAAGCCATGGCGGAAGATGAAATTTCACAGCGCCTGGAAGAACACTGGGAGCGGGTGAGAGGCGTTTTTTTTATCCTCGCCTGGGGTTTGGGACTTTGGGGATGGTACCGCTTTGCCCATGAGGATTTGGGTTCGGGGGCGCTGGCGATTGTTTTATCCTTTATTTTTTTCGCGCTACGATGGAACGCCGCCAGGACCGTGCGGATTTCGCCCAAGTATTTTTGGGTTGGTTTTTTTGCCGGTGGAATAGTCTTAACCCTCTATCTCTTGACGGCGATTCCGTCCTTCTACTGGGGGTTGGATTCCTCTTTTTGGCTGGCGGTGCACGGCGGGGTGGTGACCGAACCGGTCTGGTCGCCTTTGGCTTATTTGCTAGGAGAAGCGGCCAGTTTTGTTTTCTCTTCCCAAGTCTTTTCGGTATTGCCCATCCTCTCGGCAGTGGTGACGGCCATAACCCTGTTTATGGCGGCCCAGGAACTTTTATCGAATTTCTTGACCAGAAAGAATTTCAACTTTGTTTTTGTGTTCATCGCCTGTATCGCCCTGGGGTTAAGCAGGCCTTTCTGGAACGCGGGCACGATGGGAATAGGCCTGGTATCCAGCCTGGGGTTTTTACTTTTCCTTCTGCTACGGCATCTGCTGGAGCTTGAAAAAAATTACGCGGCGGTTTCTTATTTACTGCTGGGCCTGCTCTGGTCGGTGCATCCCCTGTGGGGGCTGGCGGGGCTCTTTTCCCTCCTGACGCAGAGTTTCTATATCCGAAAAGTGAAACAAAACATCCTACCCCTGTTATTGGGACTTTCGCCTTATCTCTGGATCGTTTTGCGGCGAAATAAAAATTTTCCTTCCTGGGGCGGAAAGCATCCCTTTCTTGAAATGATCAAAGAGGGACAGGAGTTGCTGATTCAGCATTTTTCGCGGGACTGGTCCCTGACGGGAGCTTTTCAGGCTTTCGGCTGGGAAGCGGCGGCTTTGCTGGGCCTTGCTTTGGGGCTGGCGCTGTTGAACCGCTATGTGGGCGTGGTGACGGTTTCCACCTTTGATTTTTGGTTATGGCTTTCCTGCGGACTGGCCGGGCTGTTTTTTTATTCGGATAGCACGGATTATTTGGGGCCGACCTCGCTGTGGTTTGTGACGGGCATTATCGGCTATTTGTCTTTCGCCTATGAAAGGCGGGTGGGGCCGGTGAGGGGGTTCACTTCCAAAGAAAGTTTGGGGCTTATATCGCTCGCGGGTGTTTTGCTGACCTGCGTTTTGAGCTGGCTGCCGGGACAAAGCTATGACCGGGCCCATTATGACTTTCCCGAAAAACATGTTTTGAATCTGGTGAAGGAACTGGGGCCCCAAACGGTTCTGGTTTGCGACGACCCTTTTGAGTTTAACGGATGCCTGGCGGCCCGCTGGATGGCTTCCTCTAGCCCCACCGCTTTCATCTTAAACAGGAACTATCTGGATAAACGCTGGTATGTGACCGAGTGGATTGAGCGGGAGCCCCAATTTTTCTTTTCAACTATCGCCGGGCCGACGGATTTGATTTTAAAAAGCGTGGTTTTGAACAACCGCAGCGATTGGCAGATTCAATGGTCCCGGGTCGAATTGCCCGGGGACTGGAAGGAACCGGCCGCCAGCTCGGCGGTGTTGACCCAGCTTTTTCAATCCGACTTGAATCTGGCGGACCCGGTGAATTTTCAATACCGCTACGACCTTTCCTCGGTCCCCATCAATGGCGCGGATTTGGACAGTCGGTCCGACCGTTATTTGCTCCGTTACGTACAGGGATTTAAGGCCATGGGGGCGCAGTTAATGGCCCAGCAGCGCTATGGTGAAGCCATTCACGCTTATGACCGGGCGGCCAGACTGGATCCTTCGGATCAAAGTATTATGGCGGATTTGAACCAAATTTATTCACGGCACAATATTTTGGAAGCAGCTCAGATCGACTATGAGGCGGTCATTAAAAACCATCCCCAGCAAATTGACCAGATGATGAAGTCGCTGGATTCGGCCCAATTCCGAAGAGACGAAACCGCGGCTGCGGACGATTTGGGACAGTTAGTCAAACTTAACGCCGAGCTGGCCGATGCCCAATACCAGCTTTCCAAAATTTACGATCAGCAGGGAAGGATTCAAGAAGCCAAGGCGCTTTTGCAAGCTTCCATTGAAGTGAATCCAAAACAGGTTGAGGCCCAGCTGACTTTGGGCCATTCGCTGGAAAAAACCGGTGACTGGACCCAGGCGGAAGAGGCTTTCCGGTCGGTACTCACGGTGAATCCCCAAAACAAGGAAGCTCAAGTAGAATTGTGGAAGCTGCTCAACAAGCCGAAAATTTGAAAAGAGACGTCATGGAAACAACCCGGCGGATGGATGACGCTCTCCCAAAAGTTTCTCTCTGGATTTGGTGTCTGCTGGGCCTGGTCTTTTGGCAGGTTTTTCTTTGGGCGCAAAACCCCAGTTTGATGTCGGATGACAGCGGTGAGATGATCGCCGCTGCCTATCGTCTGGGCATAGCGCATCCCCCCGCCTATCCCCTTTTTTGTTTAATGGGCCGTCTTTTTTCCTTTATCCCCGTTGGGACGGTGGCTTTTCGTTTTAACCTTCTTTCCAGTTTATTTGTTTTATTCTCGTTTTATTTTCTGGGGATGTCCTGTGTCGCTTTTCAGGGAACCGCTAGAAAAAAAGGTTCTTTGGCATGGTTGTTCGGGGCCGCGTCTTGTTTTTTAAGTTTATTCTTTCTTTTCTCCTGCCGAAGTGTCTTCGCCCAGGCGCTGACGGCCAAGGGCTGTGTTTACACGTTGACCCTGCTTTTTCTAGCCCTGTTTTTGTGGTTGAGGGTAAAGCATTTTGAGAAAGGAATGGGATTTTCGACCGTTTTTATAGTTCTTTTTCTTTGGAGTTTGGGTCTGTCAAACCACTGGGAAAGCGAAGTGCTTTGGGTTCCTTTTTTGATTTACTGGTTTCACCAGGAAAAGTTTAAGTGGAATTTAAAACTTTTCGTTCAATCGGTTTCCCTGATTTTGATGGGATTGTCTTTGTATCTTTATTTGCCACTGCGTTCGGCGCTGGGGGTACTTCCTTGCTGGGGCGCGCCCCAATCGCTTCAAGGCTTTATTTGGGTCATAACACGAGAAGCTTATCGGGGAATGGAACCACTTTTTAGAAAAGGTTCTTTCTACGTTTCGTTTTTAAAAGAGTATTTTCGAATTTTGTCGGTCTATTGGCTGCCAGGGTTTGTTATTTTGGCCTCCATCGGTTTGTTTTATTTGTGGCGGCAGTACCGGGCCTTGTTTTATTCCACTTTGATTCTTTACATTCCGGTGGTTTTAGCCGTTCTGGCCGTGCCCCGGGAAGAAACCAAATTTTTGATGACTGTTTATCTGGTACCGACCCAAGGCCTTTTGGCTTTTTGGGGTTTTATTGGAATTTCCCTGTTGCTTCAAAAGCTGTCCGGGCTCAAGACGAAACTTGCCATGGGGGCAGTGGTTTTTCTCTTCGGGGCCGGATTGTTTTGGACTTGCCGGGTTTTTAAACAGGAGGACAAAAGCCGATATTATCTTGCCGCTGATTTTTCGATCAATGCGCTCAAACTTTTGCCCTCGAAATCCTTTTTCCTGGCGGAAGGCGATAATTATGTGGTGCCGCTTTTTTACCAGCGGTTCGTCCTGGGGCTGCGGCCCGATGTGGTGTTTATCCCGTCTATCTTTTTGACTCACCTCTGGGGATGGAATCAGCTGGCGGCGCAAGATGAGCGAGTGGCGGCGGCTAGGTCAGCTATGTTATACGACTGGATAGAAGCCTTGAGCATGATGAAGGGGAGAGGTGGTCTTTTTTATACGATCGATCAGGCTTATTTGCGGACGGGGGCCATGAATGAAAGTTGGACACCCTGGGCGTTGGAGAGGCTTGATTCTAAGACGGCAATCAACCCTCAATGGGTTTCGGATCATGTTCTAAAACTGGCCGACACCGAACGGTTTCGGGGTTTGAACGCTGACTATGATCCGAGCGATATCACCACATTCGAGATTCATCACTATTACGCCAATCAATATTTTTTAACCGCCCTCTGGCTTCATACCAAAGGCGATTGGGATGACGCGCTGCGCTGTTTTGAACGCGGACTGCCTTTCTATCCGAAGGCGGCTTATGCCTATAACTATATGGCGGCTATTTTAGGCAGTCAGGGATATTTAGGATTGGCGGAGAAATTATGCCTTTTAGGAATCGAGGCAGACCCCGGTTATTATGGGTGTTATGAAAATCTGGCTAATGTCTACCGGCTGCAAGGGGATTCGGCGAAAGCGAAAGATTGCTGGCAGCTAGGGTTAAGCCGGGCGACGGATCTTGGGCGCATCCAAGGCTTAGAGGAAATGTACGGTAAAAAGGTGCAAACCATAACCGGGGATAAGAGTGCCGGGGATTACCGGCTTTTAGCTGACCGGTTTCAAAAAGAGGGCTTGGTTTTTTTAGAAAAATTGGCTAGGCAGGTTGGCCAGGCGGGCCGTTAAAAGTTTTAAAACGCTCTTTTTCAACCAGTGCTTATTGGTATAATAAGCCGCTAAAGAATTCGATGCTTTTCATGACCTCGTGGGAGTCCCAATGGATCTTCAACAAATTCTACATTCGATGGTTGAGAAAAAAGCATCAGATGTTCATTTAAAAGCCGGCGCCCCTCCCCTTTTTCGTATCGACGGTGATCTGGCCGCCCAAAGCGATATGGCCCTCAGTGTTGAGGAGATGACCGAAATCGCCACCAGTTTGATGGACGATAAACAACGCAAACTTTATTATGAGGACCGACGCGAGGTGGATTTGGCCTATGCGATGGAAGGCTTGGCCCGTTTCCGCACGAACATTCTCTGGCAAAGAGGACTACCCGAAATCATCATGCGGGTGATCCCCCAGCATGTGCCCCGAATTGACGACATTAATATGCCTACGGCGGTATTAAAGCAGATCGCCGCGGAACCCCGGGGAATGATCCTGGTCACCGGTATTACGGGTTCAGGTAAATCAACCACCCTGGCGGCGATGATCAATGAAATGAACGAAAACCGGGCGGCTCACATCGTCACGGTGGAAGATCCCATCGAATTTATTCACATGGATAAGAAATCAAGCATTACCCAGAGAGAAGTAGGCCTGGACACCGAAAGTTTTAAGTCGGCCCTGAAGTTTGTGTTGCGGCAGGACCCGGACATCATCCTCGTCGGCGAAATGCGCGACGTGGAAACGGTTTCGGCCGCCATTTCCGCTGCTGAAACAGGGCATTTGGTTTTGTCCACCCTGCACACGATGGATACCACACAGACAATAGAGCGTATTTTGGATTTTTTCCCCCCGGCGCAGCAAAACCAGATACGCATCCAGCTTTCGGGCACCCTTCGGGCAGTTATTTCCCAGCGCCTGGTGAGTAAATCGGGCGGAGTGGGCGTGGTGCCTGCCTGCGAGATCATGATAGTCACTCCGACCATCAAATCGCTCATCGCGGAGGGGAAGATCAGCAGCATCCGGCAATTTATCGCCGAGGGTAACAGCCAGTACGGCATGCAAACCTTTGACCAGTCTTTGATCGCCCTGGTGAGGTCCGGGCAAATTAACAAAGAAAGCGCCATGGAACAAGCCAGTTCGCCCAATGAGATTGAACTGGGGTTGAAGGGTATTTCTTCCTCCCGATCCTCGGCCCAGTCCCTGATGTCCCAAATGGAAGGCGATCAGCAAAAAGAACGGATACAGGGCTGGATGAAACGCGCCCAGGACTATTTTGAAAAACGCCGGTATGACGAATCTCGCGCCGAATTGAAGCGGATTCTTTTGGAATTACCCGAGCATTCCCAGGCCAACAGCTTAATGGCCCAGATTCGGGAACTGGACAGCAAAACGGAGAAAAAGAAGGACGCATCCTCCTTCGTGAAAACCGCCCTTCAAATGTACCGAGAGGGGAAGGCCCAGGCCGCCATTATGGAATTTCAAAAAGCCTTAGAGGTCGATCCGGAGAACAAACAGGCCCAAGCCTATATCAAGGCCATTCAAGGCGAAGTGGAAAATCAAACCAAAGCCTTGCATCTTTATCAGGCGGCGATGAATTATAAGCAGCAAAATGATTTGCCGAACGCCTTGGCGAGCGTGGAACAAGTTTTAGCTCTGGACCCCAATCATGAACAGGCCAATGTGCTGCTCAGAGAGCTGAAAAAAGGGGTTCAACAACAAAAAGCTCAGGTGAAGGCCAATGGTTTCAACCAGACGGCGATCGAAGCCTATAAAGCGGGAGATTTGCTCGGGGCTTTAGTAATGTGGGATAAAGCTTTTGAGGTGAATTCGGATCTGGTGGAGGTTTCCAAATACATTGAGCAGGGGATCGGCCAGATTCTCTCGGTGGGAGTGGATGGCCTGGAGTCCAATCCAGATAAGACCGCTATTTTGGGATTGTTTGAACAGGGGATTCGCGGTTATGTGAAGGGGAATTTCCAGTCTGCAGCCGAATATTTTAAAAAAGCCCTGTCCAAGGCCGAAGGAAACGCTTATTTGAACGCTTATCTCCAAAAAGCCCTTCAGATGCAAGAGCAGCAAATCAACGAGATATATCAGGAAGGTGTCCAACTTCTTCAATCCGGGGAATTGGCCCAGGCCAAAAAAGAACTGACCAAGGTGTTGAGGCTTTCGCCGGGTCATCCGGACGCGATGCGTCAACTGGAAGAGGTCAAAGACCAGGTTCTGAAATCGTCAGAAAAAATCTATACGGATGGAAAAAAATATTTTGATGCCAATGATATGGATCAGGCTATTCGGATTTGGTCCGGCATATTGGAATTGGATCCCGCCAACGACCGAATTCAAAAGAAGATCGAAGAGGCGAAAATCAAGAAAAACACGCTCAAGGACATTTTTTCAAAAATAAGCTGAGAAACTAACTTTAATATTTCGAGGTAAAAATGAAAGGTTTAATGATTTTGGGTATTTTAATAGTGGGAATTCTGGTTTTGGCTTTGAATCCCCATCTGGCCGCCGATCAAGTTGTGAATTGGGTGAAACAAAATCCAAAAGATGCGTCAGCGCCGGATCTTTTATATGATACGGGAAGAATATGCCAATTTTTACAGGATGGCGACACGGCCATAGAGGTATACAACGATCTTTATCAGCAATACCCAGATAAGGGTGAGTTGTGTGCTGCCGCCTTGTATTATTGCGGGGAAATTGAAGCGGCTGCGGATATCAAGGTGTACCGATTGCAGGCCGTTCCGTATCTGCAAATTATTTTAGATCAATATTCAGACCAGACGGCATGGGCCGTGAAGGCTCAGGCACTGATAAACCAGGTGAACTTACGATGAGCGCCCTTAAAAATAAATTCCTTATCGCTGGGTTGTGCGTGATTGGTTTTATTTTTTTATGCTTTTCGTCGTCCGTGATGGCGGATCCCATGGACGCTCAAGATCATCCGGCTGCGGCCTCTTCCGCGCCGAATAACGGTAAAGAGGCGTCGGGTGAGGATGAAGAAGCGGTGAATGGGGATAAAGCCGCGGCGGATGAGATGGATCGAAAAACCATTCGAGACACAAGAAATTCCGGTGTTAATCGAAATGACGTCAATTTTAATTATTTTCTAACTAGTGGATACGCCGCCAATGATATTACGGGTATTCCCTCCGTGGGGAAGGTATCCGGAACGCCCGAATTGGATGGAAGTTTAAGTACGGCGAAGACTCTTTATGTAGCTGTCCCCAATGACAAAATAAAACTGGAACCAGGTGAAAAACTCATTGTGTTCGGGGACGGGGGGCCTTTACAGGAAATCAATTCCGGGTTTAAAAAACGGTTTATCAAAAACCTCGCGATTTTAAAAGTCCGAGAGGGTGAGGGAAGGCGCTATCTGGCGGATGTGCTGACTTCCTATGATTTCATTCCCCTGAGTAGTCCGGTCAAACTCTATTCGGGCGAAAAAGAGATTTGGGATAAAGCCCAGGTCGCCAAGGAATTTCCCACTCACTCGGTTAAATGCTTTGTCGCCGGGGGAGAACGGGGCCGGGACAACTGGAATCAAACCGATTATGTGATATTGACCGCCGGCACCAAACAGGGAGTGGTGGAAGGATTGATTTTTCAGCTTTGGGAAATTCCGTGGGATAAGAAAGTGAAATTAGATGGTACGGCCCGGGGATTCGCCAAGGTATTTTACGCTGGCTCTAGTTATTCGCTCGCGCGAATCCAGGAAGGTTCGGATTCCATTTTCAGCGGATTTGAAGCCATTTATAACCCCTAATTTTTTCAACCTTCTCTGGGCTATTGCGCATGAATCAAAGATTAACTTTGCTCGCGTTTCATTTAACCGGTGTGGTCGGTCCGCGCCGGCTGAAATCCGCCAAGGCCGCCTTTTCCCCTAATTTGTCCGACCTGTTCGGAACCACGGAAGAACGTTTGGCTGGATTAGAGGATTGGACTCCAGCCAGCGCCAAAAAGGTTTTGGCTTTTCAAGAAGCCCTGGAGCACGCGGAGCGGGAAATTGAAAGAGCCGAAAGCAAAGGAATTGAAGTTTTAATTGAGGGCGATGACAGGTTTCCCAGAGTATTTGAGAATATCTATGACCCGCCCTTTGTGTTGTGGAAAATGGGGAATTATTTACCCGAAGACGAAAAATCGATCGCGGTTATCGGGTGCCGCAGGCCCAGCGCTTATGGCAAACAGGCGGCGTTAAAACTGGGAGAGGATATCGCCCGAGCCGGTTACACCGTGGTTTCGGGTTTAGCCCGGGGGATTGATTCGATCGCGCATCAGGGCGCCCTCAAATTTTCCAAAGGGCGGACGGTCGCTTTTTTGGGAAGCGGACTTTTAAACATGTATCCCCCCGAGAACAAAAAACTGGCGGCCGAAATAGCGTCCCGCGGGGCGGTTTTCAGCGAATATCCCCTTTTTTCCAAACCACTGGCCATGCATTTTCCCCAGCGCAACCGCCTGATCAGCGGGGCCGCTAAGGGCGTTTTGGTGGTGGAAGCGAACAAGGACAGCGGTTCCTTTATCACGGTGGATCACGCGATTGATCAGGGAAAACCTGTTTTTGCCGTGCCTGGCCCCATCCATCAAAAACAATCAGAAGGGGCGCACGCGTTGATTCAACAAGGCGCCAAATTGGTTACGGGTGTGGAGGATATTTTTCATGAACTGCAGGACGCGCACGCCCAGACGGTGTTCAAATCAAGAGGTGTTTTAAAAGTCCCATCGGAAGAAAAATTATCGGATGAGGAAAAAACGGTCATGAACCACCTGGCCTATGCGCCGGTTCATATCGACGCGCTGGCCCGAATGGCGGGAATCCATTCCCGCAGGCTGAATGAACTGCTGCTATCGCTGGAGCTTCAGGGATTTGTTCAACAAGCCCCGGGACATTGTTATTTTAAAATTTAATTAAAAAGTGATTTGGCTGCTGGTGAAATTTCCGTTGGCGTCCGTGACGGCGGTACCGGAGGCTATCGTCGTGGGGGAATTGGAGCCTGTACTAAAGTAGTAACTGAAAGTGCAGGGAGCGTTGAGTGACAGCGAAAAGTCGACGGTGTCGTGCTTTCCGGTTTGAAAATTCCAACTTCCTAGAACGTTGCCCAGTGTAAAGCCGGTAGATATGTTGGTAGTGATATCGGTAAAAGTGCCGGTGCCAACCATATAAGCGGAAGAGGATAGTGTTAAAGTTTGCGTGACGGTTGGATTGGATATCGTTGGGATTGCAGTGCAACCATAAAAGACGAGCAAAAGCGCTAAACTGAATAATTTTTTCATGTTATTGATGTGTCCATTTATTAAACATTAACTTATTGTAACGGTTTGTGGTGCTTGCGCAAAGAGTTTAGGTTGTACTTCATTTAAAAATCATATCAGGTGTAAGGTTGTTTTGTGACCTCGGGTTGAAAAAGTGTGGAAAACTTGACAAAGCTAAAAACCCTGCCTATTCTTGCGACTGGATAAAAAGCCCCTTTTTTAAGCGAAATCGGCTCGAAATAAAATTTTGGAGTTCTTTGTGGCCAAAACCAAGGCGAAGAAAGTCGAAAAGCTTAAGAAATTAGTCATTGTCGAGTCTCCCTCAAAAGCGAAAACCATCAACAAATACCTGGGATCGGATTATTTGGTTTTGGCCTCCAAAGGCCATTTGATTGATTTGCCTAAAAGCAAGCTGGGGGTGAATCTGGAGGACAACTTCGCGCCGCAATATATCCCTATCCGCGGAAAAGCCTCCATTATTAAGGAACTTAAAAAAGCCGCCCAAAAGTCCAGCGCGGTTTACCTGGCCGCTGACCCGGACCGCGAAGGAGAAGCGATCGGCTGGCACATTAAGAACTTTTTGTCCGTGCTGCCAAAAATCCCCGTTATTTACCGTTTAAGACTCAATGAAATCACCAAACCGGCGATTGAAGAGGCGATTGAATCGCCCAGCGAAGTCGATTTAAATATGGTCAACGCCCAGCAGGCGCGCCGGGTATTGGATCGGCTGGTAGGTTATGGGATCAGTCCGCTTTTGTGGAAAAACATCCGCCGGGGACTGTCCGCAGGCCGGGTCCAGTCCGTGGCCCTGCGCCTCATCTATGAACGGGAAAAAGAGATCGCTGGTTTTACGCCGGTTGAGTATTGGAGTTTGGAAGCGGACTTTATTACGGAAGCTGAAAAGGTAATTCGCACCAAGCTGGCCAAGGTGGACGGTCAGAAACCCGAACTCAAAACCCAGGCCGAAACCATGGCCCTGGTCGAGCGGGTTAAAAACGCTGATTTTAAGGTTTCAGCGGTGTTGCACCGAGATAAGTCCAAAAAGCCGCCCATGCCATTTACGACATCTAAACTACAGCAGGAATCCTATAAGCAGCTTCGGTTTGGCGCCAGGAAGACCATGTCAATCGCCCAAGGGCTTTACGAAGGGATTGAAATCGGGGAATCAGCCCCGGTGGGTCTCATCACTTATATGCGCACCGATTCCAAGCGTATCTCGCCTGACGCCAAAGCCGAGGCGGCCAAGTTTATTCTTGAAAGCTACGGCGAAAAATATTTGAGCCAGGGTGAACGTGACACGGCGAGCAAAAACAAAATTCAAGACGCTCACGAAGCTATCAGGCCGACTTCCGCTTACCGCATGCCGGAAAAAATGAAGTCTTTTCTCACCCCGGAACAGTTCAAGCTTTATCAGTTGATCTGGGAAGACTTTATGGCAAGCCAGATGAGTGCGGCCCAATACCGCGAAACCAGTGTGGAAATTACCGGCGACAAGGTGACCTTCAGGGCGACCGGCACCGCTACGGTGTTCGACGGATTTACCAAAGTATATGAGGAAGCCGCTGATGAAGATAAAAAGGCCCAGGGTGAACCGGGAAATGATGAAGAACAAACCAACCGGGTAACCGCCAATAAACTCAATGGTATCGCCGAAGGCCAGACAATGATCTGGAAAGAGCCGGTTCCGGAACAACATTTCACTCAACCTCCTCCTCGTTTTACCGACGCTTCGATGATTAAAACGCTGGAAGAATTGGGCATCGGACGCCCCTCCACTTACGCCCCCACTCTCGAAACCATTCAAGCCAGACGTTATGTGAAAAAAGAAGCGGGCCGGTTCTTTTTAGCTGAGTTAGGCAGCTTGGTTCTTGAAATTCTCATGAAGAATTTTCCCGTCATTTTGGATTACGCTTTTACGGCCAAAATGGAAGGCCAGTTAGACCAGGTGGAATCCGGCGAAATCGAATGGCGCAACGTCATTGGGGAATTTTACGCGCCTTTCAAAGACAGTTTAGCTGAGGCTGCAAAACTGATAGCTGAGGACAAAAGTAAGTTTGAGCAGGTGACTACTATTCCCTGTGAAAAATGCGGATTGATGATGATCGTCCGTTGGGGCCGGTTCGGGAAATTTATCGCCTGCTCCAATTACCCGACCTGTAAAAACGCCAAGGGTTTGAAAGAGACAACCGACGGCTCCATTCAAATTGACGACACCACCACCGATGAAAAATGCCCTAAGTGCGGCGGCGCGATGATGGTGAAGGCGGGCCGGTTTGGAAAATTTTTAGCCTGTTCCAATTACCCCGAATGTAAAAGTACTCAAGGGATTTCGCTTAAAATACCTTGTCCGCTGGGCTGCGGCGGTGAAATAGTTTCCCGTGGATCGCCCCGGGGAACTTTTTATGGCTGTAATAAATATCCGGACTGTAAATTTGTTTCTTGGAACAAACCCATCCAAAGGGCTTGCCCACAGTGCGCGTCCCCCTATTTGGTTGAAAAATATACCAAGACTTTGGGAGCCCATATTTCTTGCCCGAATAAGGAATGCGACTACAAGGAATTCCCGAATAAGGAAGAAGGGGCCGCAACCCCGCCGCCAACACCTGCCGCTCCGATGGGTTTTGGAGGGTTTGATTGAAGGACCCGATTCAAAAAGCTCAAATTCTAATTGAAGCTTTTCCTTACATCCGTCAATGGTACGGCGCGACGGTGGTGGTGAAATACGGGGGCAGTACCCGATCGGGCGCCGAAGAACTTAAAAACACCCTTCAAGATATTGTTTTGATGAAGTTTGTGGGTATGCGGCCTGTGGTCGTTCACGGCGGCGGCAAAGACATTACCGCTTTGACGGAAAAAATGGGTATTCGTTCCCAGTTTGTCGATGGACTAAGAGTGACCGATTTGCCGACGATGGAAGTGGTTGAAATGGTTTTGGGTGGAAAGATCAATAAAGAGCTGGTGAGCACCATCCAACAGCTGGGCGGGCAAGCGGTCGGGTTGTCGGGTAAAGACGGCGCCATGCTTCAAGCTACCCGAGTCAAATCCAAAACGGGAAAAGACATTGGATATGTAGGCAGGGTGTCCAAGGTAAATACCTCGATCCTCGATCTTTTAGATAAAGAACAATTTATTCCGGTCATCGCCCCATTAGGTTTGGGAGCGGACGGGAAGACTTATAACGTGAACGCAGACGAGGCGGCCGGCGCCATTGCGGGAGCCTTGAAAGCGGAAAAACTTGTTTTTTTAACCGATGTGCCTGGCATATGTCGCAAAAAGGACGATCCGAAAAGCCTGCTCTCCAGCGTTAAAGTGAGGGATGTGGCGAAACTGATAAAGTCCGGCGTTATTTTCGGAGGCATGATTCCTAAAGTGGAGGCCTGTCTTCAGGCGGTCAAATCAGGTGTTCATAAAACCCATATTATTAATGGGACATTGCCGCACGCGCTGCTTTTGGAGATTTTTACCCCGCAAGGCGTTGGAACTGAAATCGTTCCTTAGTTTCGGGTCTTACCCCCAGCCCTGGATGGTTTCCTTGTTTGTTCCTTTCACCCTCAGTGTATAATCAGCCCCGTCGTTAATTGTTTTGAGGAGTTCCCATGAAATGTCCTTTTTGCGGACATCAAGAAGACAAGGTGATGGATTCCAGACCCAGTAAAGGCGGGTCCGCCATTCGCCGCCGCCGTGAATGCCTCAAGTGTGAAAAACGGTTTACCACCTACGAGCAAATTGAAGATATTCTTCCGATGGTGGTTAAACGCGACGGACGGCGGGAGCCTTTTGACCGTTTGAAGATTGTCTCGGGTATCCGCAAAGCGGTGGAGAAGCGGCCGGTTTCCTCGGAACGCATCGAGTCTTTGGTGGATGATATCGAGACGGTGTTAATGGAAAGGGCCGCAAAAGAAATTAACTCTACCGAGATAGGGGAGATGGTTATCCGCCGTCTTCAAGATTTAGACGATGTGGCTTATGTCCGCTTTGCTAGTGTTTACCGCCAATTCAAAGACATCACAGCTTTCATGGATGAAGTCAAACGGCTGATGTCCCGCAAGAGTTAAATTCGATTAAAAAAGTAGTTGCCTGGACTTTGTTTTTCGTTGAAACCCTTGCTAGAAACCTTCTGGCACGGTTAAAATCGTCGCGCGTTAACACTTTATCTTTATTATTCTCAGGAGGCAGCATGAGCCGTCGTATCGCCGAAGTGAAAAGCCGTGAAATTCTGGATTCCCGTGGTTTTCCCACGGTTGAGGTGGATGTTTATTTGGAAGATGGCACCATGGGTCGCGCCGCGGTTCCGTCGGGCGCTTCCACCGGCGAATATGAAGCAGTCGAGCTTCGTGACGGCGATAAGAAGCGCTATAACGGAAAAGGCGTGTTAAAGGCCGTCAACAACGTTAACACCAAGATTGCCCCGAAGGTTAAGGGGATGGATGTGACAGACCAGCGCGCCCTAGATTATTTCATGATCGATTTAGACGGCACCGCAAACAAAGGCAAGCTGGGCGCCAACGCCATTTTGGGCGTCTCTTTGGCCGCCGCGAAAGCCGGGGCCAAGGCCGCCGGCCTTCCTCTCTATAAGTACATCGGCGGCGTCAACGCCAACACCCTGCCCGTGCCTATGATGAACATCATCAACGGTGGTATGCACGCTGACAACAACGTCGATCTTCAGGAATTCATGATTATGCCTGTGGGCGGCAAGACTTTCGCTGAAACCTTGCGCACCGGCTCGGAAGTTTTCCATGCCTTGAAAAAAGTTTTACACGACCAACATCTGAATACGGCGGTGGGCGACGAGGGTGGTTTTGCTCCTAACCTGAAATCCAATGAAGAAGCCCTTCAAGTGATTATGGAAGCCATTAAGAAGGCCGGCTATACGCCGGGCAAAGATGTTTTGATCGCCTTAGACGCGGCCGCTTCCAGCTTTTACAATAAAGAAAATAGGAATTATGTTTTGGAAGCTGAAACTGAAAAGACGAAGAACAGCCAGCAATTGATTGAGTTTTATTCAAATCTGGTCTCTAAGTATCCTATTATTTCCATTGAAGACGGCTTGGATGAGAATGACTGGAACGGCTTTAAAAGCATGACCGAAAAGCTGGGCAAAAAAATTCAGATTGTGGGCGACGATTTGTTTGTCACCAATACCAAGAAGCTCAAACAGGGTATTGAAAAGGGAATCGCCAACTCCATTTTGATCAAAGTGAACCAAATCGGAACCTTAACCGAAACTCTGGAAGCTATCCAAATGGCCAAAGAAGCGGGTTATACCGCCATTGTGTCGCACCGTTCGGGTGAAACTGAAGATACGACCATCGCGGATATCGCTGTGGCGACCAACTGTGGTCAGATTAAGACCGGTTCGGCTTCGCGCACGGACCGTATCGCCAAGTACAACCAGTTGCTTCGTATTGAAGAAGAATTAGGTACGGCGGCACAGTTTTTGGGAAAGAGCGTTTTTTATAATCTTTAATCATTTAAACCCTCAAGGCTTTTCGTTAAGTTTTGGGGGTTTCTTTTAGAGTTAATCCATGGCCATAGTTTCCAGAAGAACAAACCCTCCCCGCATCTTTGAAAGTGTGACCGAGTTAGTCGGACATACACCTCTTATCCAAGTTCATTTACACAATGTTCCTGGCGTGGAAATCTATGCCAAGATGGAATCGTTTAATCCAGGGGGATCGGTTAAAGACCGCCCGGCGTTGAGAATGATTCAAGAAGGAATCAAGTCGGGAAAGCTGACGAAGGATAAATGTATTTTGGACGCGACTTCAGGCAACACCGGTATTGCTTACGCGATGATTGGCGCGGCGCTGGAATATAAAGTGGTTTTAGCCATTCCGGCCAATTGCAGTGAAGAACGCAAACGTATTTTAAAGTCCTATAACACGGAAGTTCATTTTTCTAGCGAGATGGATGGTTCGGATGGGGCAATTATCCTGGCCCGAGAACTTTATAAACAAAACCCGGAACGGTATTTTGTTCCCGACCAATACAACAATCCTGAAAATCCCAAAGCTCATATGCTCACAACTGCGGAGGAAATTATGGAGTATATGGGTGAAAAAATTACCCATTTCGCATGCGGTATTGGGACGAGCGGTACGTTAATGGGTACAGGTCGTCGTATTAAAGAAATGAAACCGTCGGTTCAAATTGTAGCGCTGGAGCCTGCCGAATCCTTTCACGGTTTGGAGGGTTTAAAACATATGGGTTCTTCCATTGTGCCGGGTATTTATGACCCAAAAGTTTGTGATCGGAAAATACCAATGGATACGGATGAGTCTTACGAAATGGTCAAGTTGTTGGCTCGAAAAGAAGGTCTTTTAGTGGGTTTGTCCAGCGGCGGGGCTATGGCCGCGTGTGCCAAATTGGCTCGTGAAATTAAAAAAGGTTGCATTGTTACGGTTTTTCCTGATTCGGGCGATAAATATCTTTCGACAAGAGTATGGGAATAATGATTACTTTTGAAATAGTTGCGAAAGAGCAAATGATTGGTATTGCGGAACGCGGATATCCTCATGAAATTTGTGGTTTGATGTTTGGTAAAACTGGGGAAACCCGTGTGATTACTGAAGTCTTTGAATGCGGCAATTTAAATAAACTTAAACCCGAAACCCGCTATGACATGGATCCAAAGGATTATTTAAAAGGGGAAGCGCTGGCCCGACAAAAGGGATTGGATGTGGTGGGTATCTTTCATTCTCACCCAGATCATCCTGATAAGGCTTCTGAAACGGATCGGGCGGCGGCATGGCCTGGATTTTCGTATATCATCATGTCTATTCAAAAAGGCAAGTACGCCTCAATGAAATCATGGGTACTTAACAATCAGGAACAATTCGACGAAGAGCCGATCCAGCACTAACAGGAGGTTGTTTGAAAACCGCCACTGAGTATTTATGGTTCGAGACTAAAACTCACCGAGCTTACATCAACATTACCGATGAGGTTGAGTCAATCGTTAAAAAAAGCGGCGTTCAAGAAGGCATCGTTTTGGTTTCAGCAATGCACATCACCGCCGGGGTTTATGTGAATGACGCGGAAAATGGATTAATCGCGGATATTGACGAGTGGTTGGAAAAACTGGCCCCTTTCCGGGCAAATTATAAACATCATCAGACAGGGGAGGATAACGGTGATTCCCACCTCAAGAGTATTTTGGTTCATCACGAAGTTATTGTTCCCATTACCAAGGGCAAGCTGGATTTTGGTACATGGCAGCAAATTTACTATGCTGAATTTGACGGGCAGCGTAAAAAACGGCTTATCGTGAAAGTGATGGGAGAATAATGGAAACATCGAAACCGCAATTTGAAAGATATATTTTTGTTTGTATTAACGAAAGGCCGGAAGGGGATCGGATTTCTTGTGGCAAATCTTGCGGCAAAGAACTGCACGCCAAACTTAAAGAAGCCGTTAAACAAGCTGGTTTGGCGGATAAAATCAGGGTTTCCAAATCGGGTTGTTTAGACGTATGCGAAGAAGGCGCTAATATTCTTATCTACCCCGAAAATATCTGGTTAAATCATGTGGAGATGAGTGATGTTTCGGCTGTTCTTGAGAAACTGGGAATAAAGACCTAAGATAACAGGCCGTCCACTTTTTGGACGACTATTTTAGTGGGGGTGACCGGTTTCGACTGGGAAGCTGAACTTTAGGGAGCGTGTCGAGGCGCCATCGCTCGTCAAACATGGCAACGGTTTAACTGCCGATCAACAGTTAGCTCTCGCCGCTTAATGCGGTAAGCGTTTCGCCCTTGATGCCTATTAGGGGGATGGAACGTAAGCAATAGGCTGGTTTGGATCAGGGTTGTTCCACCGATGGCCAAACGAGAAACAATGGGACTGGCTCTCCGCCGGCCGCTCGAGAGCGAGCGGGGGGTGAGACTCATTCTTGAGCTACGCACGTAGGGCCCTTTATGGATGTTTTTCAGGACGTGGGTTCGATTCCCACCACCTCCACCATTTTATTTTCAAAATAATTAAACTTTTGAAGGCAAAGTGATTACTAAAAAGCGATTATTTTTTTTACTTATCGCCGGGTTTTCATTACGCCTTTGTTTTGGTCTCTTCCAGGGCAAGTGGGGAGAAGAAGACGAGTTTCAAACTTATTTAATCGGGTTGAAGTGCTTTACCACCGGGACATGGCCTTACTTTGGACCGGATTTAACTGGGGCCGAAACACATTTCTCTGGTCAAATTGCAGGCGCCTTGGAAGGTTTGTTGATAGGTCTTCCATTCCATCTTTTACCTATTCCAGAAGCTCCATATGTACTGCTGGGGATTTTATCTACCGCGGGAATAGCCATTCTTACCTGGTATATAGTGAAGCGGCAGCCGCAACTTTCTTACACATGGCTTTTCATCTGGATCGCTTTTTGTCCCTGGACGCTGAATGAAGCGACGCACATTATTAATCCTTCTTATGTTTTTTTTCCGAGCGTACTTTTTTTTATTGGTTTTTTAGAGTCAATTTCTTTTTTGACTATGGGTTTATTGCCGATTTGGCTATCCAACGCATTAATGGGGTTTTCAATTTGCTGGACCATGCAGTTTCATACATCCTATGTTTATCTAGTACCTTTGGTTTTTTTCTCGATTCTCTGGCAATTAAAAGATAAGAAAATCAGCGCAATCCTATATTTTGTTCTGGGTGCCGCGCCTATGTTGGCTTTGATTATTCCTACTTATTTGAGATTTGGGGTTGACAACGGTACCAATGTGGCTGGATTCGCGGTTCCGTTCAATTGGGACAACGCAAAAGAATTTTTTACGATTTTTGCTCGATATTTATCTCTGGTTTGTTTGGAAATGCCGCGTTTTATTGATACCAGTACTAAAACTCGAATAGCTTTTTTGAGCGTTCATTGGTGGCTTTTTTTACCGGGAGTAATTCTTTGTATCGTAGGGTGGGTACAACCCTTCGTTCTTTTGTTTGAGTGGTTCAGAAGTAAAAGTTCTCGTTTAGATTGGAAACCGTTAAAAATTCTGGTTTTGGTTGGGTTTTTGATGGTTTATATCAGTTTTTTGTTTACGGTTAAAAAGCCTTTGGCGCATATTTATTTTATCTTTTTTCCTTTATTAATGATCTACTCTTGCGACTGTTGGTCAATCTATATGACTAGGCCAATTTTTAAAATTTTGACCAAAATTATTTTAGCTTTATGCGTTTATTTTCAAATGGGATATGCCTTAGCGGTGATGAATAAAAACTCCTTGTATCCACAGAGGGATTTAATCGCGAAGGCCATACAAGAAAAAAACTATAAGCTTTTAGGTGAACGGTACAACAAAAGATATTGATTTGAATCTCCCAGAAGTGTTGGGAATACACATGTGCAATTCTTTGAATAACCCTTTTGGGATAGAGGAGAAAATAAATTGGTGCCTAAAATTGTCAAAAATAATATCGTTGCCTTGCAATAATGTTTTTGCGTTTGAAGTTATAGGTTGTTTTCAATTTGAAAGAAAACCATTCAAATTAAAACTTTGAAAAGGATGATGGTTTTGTTAGACTGTTTCAGTTTTTACACCTTTAAACGTTTTGAGGCCTCATTTAATGAACTATTTTAATGGCTTTTTGGCGTTCTTGTTTTCGTTAATTTTCACGGTTTCCGCATTTGCCACCGGTCCAACTTATGTTAAGGATGCAATTGCCACATCAGCGACTTGGACCAAGGAAGACAGTCCTTATATTCTTCAAAATGACATTGTGGTTTCTAAAAATGCAGTACTTACAATAGCCCCGGGGACAGAAATTCGTTTTGTGGCTCCCAATGGTGGCGCTGTTGGAGCTAGCCCCAATCTAGTTGTTCAAGGTGGGCTTAGAGCAGTTGGCAGTCCGACCGATCCCATTCAATTCAATCCCGCGGTAGCAGGCTCCCTTTGGGGCGCCATCTATTTTTACAATGCCGATTCAGCTAATTGCATCCTTGAAGATTGTTTAATTAAAGGTGGTCGTATTGTTTGTAATTCTTCATCACCAGTCATTACTCAATCGGCTATTTTTGGTGCGAAAAGCGGCATTGAGGTTGCTTTGAATTCCTCTCCGCAAATTACGAATAACCGTATTACGGCCAATGGAATCGCCATTATTCTTTTAGCGGATACGGCTAGCCCGATTATTACGGGCAATGAAATTTACAATAATAATTATGGTTTCTGTTTAAAAGATTTTGGAACCCCTAATATTTCGGCCAATAAGATTTACGGCAATTTGAAATACAATATTGTGAATTATTCAACTAAAAGTTTATCCAGTCCAAATAACGATTTTCGTTTGACGGATGCTCAGCAAATCATGAGGACGATTTACGACGCTACTTATAGTCCGACTTTAGGACGAGTTGGATTTATGCCTTTTGTGGGTATGCAAACCACGCAATCTTTAGCGGTTGCGACAAGTATTCAGGCTACGCCTTCGACGAATAATCAAGCTCAGCCGAATATTCAAGAAGAAGATTTATGGAGTTATGGCCGTCCTTTTGACGCGATGAAAATCAGCAATGTTGAAGCGCAAAAGAAAAAGCCTTCTTCGGTTGTAAAAATTCTGGCCGTAGGCGCTACGGCTGTGGTTACTGTAGTGCTTTTATTCCTTTAATTAAGATTTCCAACAAGTACTATTTAAACTAATCTTTTTGTCAGATAGCGTAAACTAGCTTTTTTAAAGCTTTCGTTGTTATCCCAGAGTCCCCATGCTAGAATTTCGCTTATTTTTCACAAGGAGATTTTATGCGTTTTTTAATGTTGCTTTGCTGTTTTTTAGTTGCATCCACTGTTATGGCTCGAGAATTCACAGTCGGCACAGTTGATCTGCAACAATTGTTTAAAGAATATCCTGGCACCAAAACGGCCCAGAAAAAATTTAACGCAATGGCGGATAAAAAAAAGCAGGATTTAACAGATGCCGCTGAAGAGATACGCGACCTGGAGAAAGAGTTAAAAGATTCCAGCTCCGTTTTGTCGAAAAAGGAAATGAAGGAAAAACAAGAAGAGTACGCCACTAAAGCCAAGGCTTTCCAAGATCAGGAAAATCAAATTCAAAGTGATTTGGCTAGCAAAGAACAGGAAATGACTCAGGCTCTTTTGGTCGAAATCAAAGTAATTGTGGCTAAGGTTGCTCAAAACAAGAGTGTTGACTTGGTTTTGGATTCCGATAAGACCGTTTACGCCAAGGACGCAACAGATTTAACCCCCGATGTTTTAAAAAACTATAAAAGTTCCGATTCGTCTGATTCAGATAAGTAGACGGTACTTGAGAAGCGTTTCCCATGGGTAATTCTTTTTCCTTGGAACAATTAGCTAAGGAAATTGGAGGAACTTTTAAGGGAGACGCTTCGTTTATTTTAAAAGGAATTGCTCCAATAGAAAAAGCGGGTTTGGGCGATTTAACTTTTCTAACAAATACTCGTTACACTTTGGCCCTATTGCACACCAAAGCTTCTACGATTTTGACTGACAAGGAAATTCCAGGAGTCGAAAAGTCTTTTCTGCTATCACCCAATCCTTATGCTGCTTTAGCGAAAGTGATAGGACTTTTTTATCCTCCCTTAAAACATCCGTCTGGTATTCAAATAGGCGCTTCGGTAGATATGAGAGCTAAAGTTCATGAGACGGCATCAATCGCGCCGGGAGTTGTTGTTTCGGCAGGCGCGCATATTGGCCCTGGAGTGGTTCTTTATCCTGGTGTTTTTATTGGCGAAAATACCAGTCTTGGTGAAAATTGTATTATTTATTCCAATGTTTCTATTCGGGAAAGTTGTGTTTTGGGAAAACGCGTTATTCTTCAGCCGGGAGTTGTGGTGGGGTCTGATGGTTTTGGTTTCGCAAAGGAAGGAGAGAGATATCGAAAAATTCCACAGGTTGGCAATGTGATTATTGAAGATGACGTGGAATTGGGGGCTAACGTTTGCGTGGACCGAGCCGTGTTGGGAAGCACGGTAATTGGTGAAGGAACAAAACTCGATAATCTTATTCAAGTTGGACATAATGTTATTATTGGGGCCAACACCGTGATCGCGGCTCAAACGGGAATTTCTGGCTCTACCCAAATTGGAAACAGCGTCATCATGGGCGGCCAAGTGGGATTAGCGGGCCATTTGAAAATAGGGGATCATGTTACTTTAGCGACTCGAACGGGTGTTATGGAGGATATCCCAGATAAAGGCGTTTATTGGGGATCGCCGTCTTTAAAAATGTCGGACGAAATGAAAAATGTCGCAGTCTATCGTCAATTGCCTGAATTGATAAAAAGAGTAAGGCAGCTGGAAAAAGAATTGGAAAAAATTCAAAACGTGAAAAAAGATGAAAAATAACGGATCGGTATTTTCGCAGAAAACGATCATGAAATCTTTTGATTTTGAAGGCGTGGGTCTGCATACGGGAAAAACTTGTAAGGTCAGGGTTTTGCCTTTGCCTGAAGGATCGGGCATACGCTTTTTTCGAGAAGATTTGGACGCGGAAATCATTGTAAGCCCTGAAAGTGTGACCAGTACGGCAAGGGGAACAACTTTAAGTGGCGAGAAAAACGCAACGATCCATACTATTGAACATTTCTTGGCAACCGTATCGGGTTTTGGTATCAATAATCTCAAAGTCGAAATGAACGCTGAAGAAATGCCTATTTTGGATGGAAGCGCTGTTCAATTTTGCGAAATGTTTCAAAAAGCTGGTATCGTTGATCAACGTGTTTCTGTTTCTCCCATCAAAGTGACAGAAATTCTTGAGTTTCAATTTGGTGACGTTTATTTGAGGGCGGAACCATCCAATGAATTAGAGTTGGATGTGACGACGTCCTTTCCGTATCCAGGTCTGGAAAATCAAAATAGAGTTTTTAAATTAGAATCTGAAAATTTCGAGCGCGATCTGGCTCCTGCTCGTACGTTTTGTTTTGAAGAAGAAATCGCGCTACTCCGTAAACAGGGCCTCATTAAAGGCGGCGATTTAGAGTGTGCTATGGTCATAGGTAAAAAAGGAATTGTAAACGGCCCCTTTCGATTTGATGATGAAGTTGTTCGGCATAAGACAATGGATCTATTGGGCGATTTGACGCTATTGAACCGACCCCTATTGGCGAAAATAACGGTGAGAAAAGCAGGCCATCGTTATCACGTGGAATTGGCCAAGGCGATCCTAAAAAAGTTTGGGAACATGGATGCACAGGTTAATAATTCTACTAGAGGTAAAAACATGCTCGACATTACTCAAATCCAAAAAATGTTGCCGCATCGGTACCCATTTTTATTGATTGATAGGATTCTGGAACTGGAACCAAATAAAAGGGTAGTTGGCATTAAAAATGTTACGGTCAATGAACCCTTTTTTCAGGGCCATTTTCCCGGCCATCCAATTATGCCGGGGGTTTTGGTGCTTGAAGCCATGGCGCAAGTAGGCGGAACGACATTTTTGTGCGATAAAAGTAACGAGGGAAAAATTCTTTATCTGGCAGGTGTGGATAAAGCCCGGTTTCGTAAACCGATTGTTCCTGGCGATCAAATTCGTTTTGAGGTTGATGTGATATTTGTCAGGTCCAAGATAGGGAAAATAGCGGGAAAAGCGATAGTGGATGGGCAAGTGGCTGTAGAGGCTGAGTTAACTTGCGCTATTGTAGATCGAGTTTCTGAAACCACGGAAGAGTAAGTATGTCCCCGTCCGCAGTTATCATTCATCCCACCGCCATTGTGGATCCCAAGGCGAAATTGGGTGTGGATGTTTCAATTGGGCCGTATTCGATAGTTGATGGGAGTGTTTCCATAGGAGAGGGTTCGGTGATCGGCGCGCATTGTGTGGTGACGGGACACACAACCATGGGTAAAAGAAATCGTGTATTTACCGGGGCGATCATTGGAAGCGAACCTCAAGATGTAAAGTATCACGGAGAAACCTGTTATTTGGAAATAGGTGATGATAATTATATTCGCGAATACGCGACTGTTAATCCGGGGACGGGTGAAGGCTCAAAGACGATCATTGGAAATGACAATTGGCTTATGATTCAAACGCACATTGGACATAATTGTGTGCTGGGTAGCCACATCAAACTGGCAAACTTGGCCACTTTGGGCGGTCACGTTCAAATCGATGATTACGCCACAGTTGGAGGAGTAACTCCGGTTCATCAATTTGTCCGCATAGGACGTTACGCGATGATTGGCGGTGGGTTTAGGGCAGTTCAAGACATTGTTCCTTTTATGATCGCGGGGGACGAACCCCTAAGAATTTTTGGAGTGAATCAAATTGGATTGGAAAGAAACCATTTTCCAAAAGAAACAATCGATCTTTTGAAAAAAGTCCACAAAGTGATTTTTAGAAATAACTTAACCCTCAAAGAGGCGATTCAGGTTCTTTCGGCGGACTTCCCTCAAATTGAAGAAATTAAATATTTAATCGAGTTTTTGAGCAATAGTACACGCGGGATTGTCCGTTGAAAGTGCCTGCTTCGATTGGTCTTATCGCGGGGGATGGATATCTTCCGCTTTGTTTTGCGCGTGCGGCCAAATCCAAAGGTTTATCCCTTCATGTCGTTGCCGTTCGCGGGTCTGCCTCGAAAGAGATTGAGAAGATCGGCGATTCCATCCAATGGGTTTCTGTCGGTCAGGTGGGAACATTGATTAGATTTTTCAAAAATAAAGGCGTACGTCAAGCGGTGATGCATGGGAAAGTCCAACATTCTGAATTGTTTAAGCATTTAAAACTCGATTTAAAAGCATTGTCTCTTTGGGTGAAATTAAAAGACCGTTCTGGCGATGGATTGTTAAAGGCATTATCTCAGGAACTAAAAAGACAGGGCATATTGTTAAAAGACTGCCGGTTTTTAATGGAAGAGATTTTAACACCCAGAAATTTTAATATTGGAAAAGTAGACTTTGATTCCAAAACGACAATCACCTTGGGATTGAAACGAGCTAAAACTTTGGCTCGGTTTGGCATTGGTCAAACTTTAATTGTTAAGAAGAGCGCTGTAGTTGCGGTAGAGGCGATGGAAGGAACGGATGAAACCATTCAACGAGCTGGCGTTTGCGCTGGTTCTGGAACTATTGTTATTAAAGTCTCAAGTCCCAGGCAGGATTGGCGTTTTGATGTTCCGACTGTAGGCCCCGAAACGATTCAAAAGTTGATTCAAATTAGAGCTAAGGGTATTGTTTTGGAATCTGGAAAATCGTTCCTTCTTCAAAAAGAGCAAACAGCTTCTTTAGCGAAAAAACATGGATTTTTTATACAAACTTTGGGTTGAAAAATGTTATCGGTTTTTTCGAATCAAAAGAAGCACTCCAATAACGCTGAAGACAAGGTTCATAATCCACATGGAGAGAAAAGGGGAAATGATTCCCTGGTCTCCCAAGCCTTGGCCGATTTGCTGCCCTCCGATATAAATAAAAGCCACTAATAAACAGATTCCAAAACTAAAAACAACGCCGCTGTATTTTCCCATGCTCCATCCCCAGGGGACTCCCAAAATGGCCAGGATAATGCACCCAAAAGGTACGGCCAGTTTGTGATTGAGTTCTACTAATTCTTTGTGGCAATCCGCGCCGCTTTTTTCTAATTGTTGAACATATTTAAAAAGTTCAAACAGTGACATTTCTTCAGGAATTTTAGGATCTTTTAAAAAGTCCGAAGGTTTCTCTGGAATGGCGACAGTCATTTTATCAAAATATTTGGCGGATATTTCGCGATCTGTTTCGTCAAAAGCCCTTAAATAACCCTGCGAAAATACCCAATGGTCGTTGACGTATTGAGCGCTTTTGGCATCAATTCTTGATTTTAAGTGGGTTCCCCCATCGAAATCTAAAATTAGAATATCCGATAAAGTGTTATTGGCGCCATTGACAGAGCCGATGTGATAAATCTCATTGGTGGCCCCCAACCAGGGAAAATTCTGGCGCTGAAGATTGGCAAAGTCTTCTGGTGATTTTTGAATTTCCACGTTTTTGGTGTGTCGAACCATACGTACGGTGTTAGGCACTACCGCTTCATTCATAAAGATAGTGAGAAGGCAGATCACCACCCCGCAATAAAACAAGGGAACGGCTACCATGAAAATACTCGCCCCACCGGCCCTCATGGCAATCAACTCACTGTTCTTCGAAAGTCGGCTTAAAGAAAATAAAACCGCAAAAAGAACCGCAATGGGAAGTGTCTGAACTGTAAAGCCCGGCACCTGAAGAAAAAAATACTTTAATGTTAAATAAACACTTGGGTTGAACTCCATAACAAAATGGATATCCGTAAAAATCTGAACGATTAACACCAACACACTGAAGCCCAATGTTGCAATCAAAAAGGGCTTGGCGAATTCTATTAATGTGTAGCGTGTTAAAATTTTCATGATTCGATGCCTTAAGCGATTTTCTTACTCCAAAAGCCCATTAGGTTTCTGATCGCGGAATGTTCCGATACCGTCAAATAATAAATAAAGGCTCCAACGAGCATTAAGAAAAGATTGGGCCACCAGGAGCCGATAATCGGGTTGACCACACCCCTTTCACTGAGGATCTGTCCGACCGTGAACATCATGTAATAAACAAAAATCATTGCCAATCCTAGGGTGAAGCCTATAAAGCCTTTGGATTTCATCAAAAGACCCAGAGGGGCGCAAAACCAAATTAAAATAATGCAAGCGAACGGCAAAGAAATGCGTTTTTGAAATTCGTTGCGCAGAGATCTTTTTCTGCCATCGTCTTTAGTGGATTCGATTTCGGTTGATATCTCTTTAAGGGTCATTTCCTCGAAATCTTTTTTAATGTCATCAATGTGGGCAAGCTGATTTTCCAATTTTAAATGGATGGTATAGCGCTGAAAGTACAAGCGGTTATATGTTTGATAGTTAGTGTTGTCCCAACTCATGACGCCATCATCCAAGTGGAAAAGCATCTGGTATTTTTTGGCATTCGTTTCCAAAGACCCTGTTTTGGCCAAAGTTGTTTGGATTGGAGCCTGGGGAGACCAATGATTAAAAACTTTTACTTGAGAAAAGAGACCGTCGGAGTTTAGGTGATCAATATAAAACTGATAACCTTCGAATTGATCAATAAAGACTCTTTCTCGAATAGCCACATTCGCCTGTTTTTGAACAATTTTGAAATGGGTTTGTTTAAAGGTGTAATTGGCAGCGGGTAGGATCTTATCGTTGAAGTAAAGCATGGCGATCGTCATGACGGCGCCAAAAACCAGAACTGGGGCAATGAGGTGAAAGAGATGTATTCCGCTGCTTTTGAAGGCCGTGACCTCCATATCTGAACTCAACCGGCCAAAAGCCAAGAGGGTGGCGACCATCATGGACATCGGGATGGTGAGGGATAAAACAAAAGGAATGAGGCTTAAATAGAGAATTACAGTATCACCCAACGGGGCTTTTTTGTTTAGAACTAAGTCCAAAAGTAAAAAAACCTTATTTGTCATAAAGAGAAAAGTCAGCATGCTAACCGTAATTAAAAAAGTAGGCATCATTTCCGTGAGGATGTAGCGGTAGGTAATCTTCAAGAATGCCTCGTTTGTTGGTGCTTTTGCGCAGTATAGCATAGGGTTCAGCAAGGAAGATGTGGCTCACATCCTTTCCACGGCGATTGGGGGGATTATTCCGTCCATTGAGAAGGCGGGAGAAGCTTGAACCTGATTCTGGTTGTATTTTAGCTGTAGGCATAGTTTTTCAATTGTTACGGCTTAAAAATAACCGTTAACAAAAGGGCGGAATTGATATGATTTGGGAAGTTTTAAAAGCATTCCCGGAGGTTTTCGGGAGCCACGCAAATATTTATATAAGGGGAAGGAACGACGAATGAATCGAGCGTGGAAATGGTTGTTTTCGCTCAATTTCGAGAATAGTTTTTTCGTTTCTTTTTTAAAACTTCTTTTGGTTTGGAATCCGATTTGGACATTGCTGCTGAGTTTGCTGTATGAGAAAGGGTCTGTCCGTTCTGTATTATTTCGATGGGGGTGGAGTTTTTTTGAAGCCACAGTAGTGGGGTTGTTCGCTATGGCAGTTATTCAGATTTTTCTCTTTTTTGAAAAGACATGGTTAAGGGTAAAACGAAAATCCTATTCAGCTCATGGAACCAGTTGGTATCTGCTCTTTTTGGCTTTTACGGTTCCTTTCGGACTTTATCTCGCGCTTCATCTGATTGTTCTTCTGATTAATTGGGTGTTTGCGGGTGATCCGATCACTCCGGAGTTTCATTGGCAATACTATGAAAGTGAAATTTTCTGGGGTTGGATGCTTGTTTTAGTATTTTTCTTTTTCAAATCCTGGGAAGAAATGAAGGAAACGGTTCAGTTGAACCGTATACGCGCTGAAGAGTTGGAAAAAGAGAGACTTCAAGCGCTTTTAACCAAACTGAAAGATCAAATGAATCCGCATTTTTTATTTAATACGCTCAACACTGTTGCGTCCCTAATACCCGCTGATCCTCCCAAAGCGGAGCAAGTGGTTGTTAAGCTTTCTGCTCTTTTTCAGGCTATTTTGGAAGCAACCCGAAAGACAAACCATCCACTTAAAAAAGAACTGGAATTTTGCCGAGATTATTTAGACATCGAAAAGACCCGGTTTGGCTCCCGTTTAACCGTGAAAATCAAAGTCGATTCGAATGTTGACGTGGATACCTTAATGATTCCGGTTTTGATTTTACAGCCTTTGGTGGAAAACGCCGTGAAGCATGGAATTTCATCTAGGGCAGCCGGCGGATGTATTTGGATAAATGCAACAACACGCGGAGATTATTTGATTTTATCTGTCGAAGATGACGGCGTTGGGTTTGGGAATTCGCCTTATGCCGGATCGGGAACGGCTTTGGAAAATTGCAGAAAAAGACTGGAGTTGGAATTCGGAAACGACGGAAAGATGGAAATTGGTTCCAGGGAAAAAGGCGGAACCGGAATTCTTTTATCTATTCCGATTTCCAAAATGAAAATAGGCGCCGGAAAGGAAGACGTATGACGCGGGTTTTAATAGCGGATGACGAAGCGCACGCTCGTTCCAGATTTCGTAGAATGCTGATTTCCTTTCCTGACGTCGAAGTGGTAGGTGAGGCTTCAAATGGACTGGAGGCCCTTCAAATGGTACAAACCACGAAACCCGATTTGATTTTTCTCGATATAGAAATGCCAGAATTAAGCGGATTGGAAGTGGCGGAGGCGCTAGAAGGCGAGGGGCCAACCGTAGTGTTTGTCACGGCTTACAGCGAGCATGCTTTAAAAGCTTTCGAGTATTCCGCTTTGGACTATTTAGTTAAACCCGTATCACAAGAGAGATTATCAGAAACAATTGAGCGGATCAGAAAAAGAAAAGGAACCGCATCTTTTAATCAGTTTCAAGCATTGATGACCCGCATGGACGAGGGCCGGGCCAAGCGAAGAATGGCAGTGAAGTGCGGAGCCAAATATAAAGTGTTTGATACGGACTTAATATCAGCGGTGGTCGCGAAGGATCATTACGCCGTTTTGCTCATTGCGGGGCAGGAATTGACCGCGGATGACAGCGTGGATTCCTTGGAAAAGCGGTTGGATCCTCAAAAATTTTTGAGAATACATCGAAGCGCGATGATCAATCTGGATTATTTGAACGAGTTGGAACATGAGGGTGACCGGAAATATTCCGCTGTTTTGTCCGATGTGGCTAAAACCAGATTGCCGGTGAGCCGTGAAAGACTGGATGAACTTAAAAAGATACTGGATTTAGATTAATGAAGGTGAAATGAAATTTATGACTGTTTGGGTGATGAAAATTAATAAATCCACCGCTGTTTTGGGGTGGCTTTTAGGTTTTTGGTTTTTGGGTCTTTGTCCTCAAGGGGGCTGGAGTCAAACAGCTATATCCACGGCGAATTATTCTGTTGTTTCGTCATCGGCTGATAACCAACCAGCAGCCACATCGCCCGGTGAAACTCCAATGATCGCCACGGCTGTGGCCGGATTACCTTCTTCAAGCGGGTTGGGTCCTGTTCCGACTTCGGCATCAGGTTCGACGATGGTTAATGGAGTTGGTGAAAAGCAGCCATCATCTTCATCCAAAAATGATTTCTCTTTAAGCCCTGAGGAGGAAGCGAAAATATTGAGCGTGATTGACTCTTCAGAAAATACTGTGACCGCCGCCTTCACGGTTAAAAAAACAACACCAATTGTTTACACGCCGCCGCCGGTTCCCACGGAATTAGCCATTATTGCTTTAAGAGAGGGAGTTTATCTTTCTTGGGATACGGCGCCAGCAGCATCTTCGGTGGCTTACTACAATGTCTATCGGTCAACCACGCCCGGGATGGGATACAAACTGATGAACGCCAAACCGCTCAATGCTGCATATTTTTTGGACGGCCCACCCAACAGCAATAATAATCCGCAAAACGGCGAAGACTACTTTTACGTGGTCGCCGCGGTGGATGGGGCGGGAAACATCAGTCCTTACTCGGACGAAGAAACGGTTACTCCATCCGATATGAACATCGCCTTGTCCAACGAGCAAATCGAAGAAATTAAGCTTTCGAAACAGGCACAACCTGAGGAGGAAAAAACGCTCAATGTTCCCGACCAAGGCATTATCAGTCTTAAACTGCCGGCAGACAGCCAGCTTGCAATTCAGGGATATAAAAAAGTTGAAGCTCAAATCGGCTTTCAAACTTACAACCGTCCGGATTCGAACGGTCTTTCAAATCAAGTGAATACCACGACCATTAATCAGGAACTGGTGGTGAATTTAAAGGGGAAAGTTGGCAAAAATGTTGATGTTAACGTGGACTACAGCGATGTTAACCGCGCTGGCGGTGTGGACCAAACCAAGCAGGATATATCCATCGTTTACCATGGTGATCCGGATAGCGCGGTTCAACAAGTTTCGTTTGGTGATCTTCAATTATCCCTGCCGAATACGGATTTCGCGGGGTTTAGCAAACAGCTTTTTGGGTTGGAAGCGGTTTTGCAATTTGACCGCTTTAAATTCACGTCATTTTTCGCTCAGACGAAAGGCGTTGCGGTCACAAAAGTTTTCACCGGGAATACCACGCAGGTGGATAAAACCTATCAGGACATCGCATTCATACCTTTGAAGTATTTTTTAATTACGCGCGCGCCGGGCGGGGCGGCCCCCAGCGGCATCTATCTTCCGCAGGCCGGCAGCGAACAAATATGGGTTAATGCGGGATCGGGACAACTTAATCCGGTTGGGCCAAACTTTTTGGGGATTTGGGAACACTGGCTGCCGGGGCGGGATTATACGATTGATTACACCACGGGTATCATCACTTTTATCCGGGCCTTGGGTTACACAGCTCAGGTGGCCGTCGGGTTTAATGACAGCAGTCCCTATCCGGCGCACGGACTTAATATAGCGAATTACGGTCCGCAACAAGTTTTAGCGCCTTCTGCGCCCAGTTCGATATTAGCCGTGCCCGATAGCGGCGTTATTGACGCTCAAAATTCGTTGGGTAATTTCGGCACTATCGAGAATTTTTTAATCAAAGACAGTACGGTTTTGTCGGATAAAACCAGTACAAGTTCGATTATCTTGAGTCCTTTGTACCTGGTCAATTATTTCTCTGTGGGAACGGACCGACTCATCTCACCTCAACAAGATCCCGGCTTTTTGTTTCAAATTGTGTCCGAAGGAACCAATAACATTATTCAGACAGGGCAGGGGGGGACGGCAGGGGCGCCTTATGCTTATAATTTGAATCTTGATTTGAATGTCTTAAGTATCACGAACATTAATTACGCATCTCCCGCCGGTGGACCCTTTCTTAATTTTCCTGAAAGACCTTTCGCGAATCAAGATGGTATCGCGAATGGTACGGCGGTTGTTCAGGCCGCGGGTACGGGAGTCACTGACGTTTATGCGCCGCAAGGCACAACCCCCGCTAGTCTTTACTACGTTCATTTAAGATATAAAACCCAGCTGACTAATTTCCAATTGGGCAACATAAATATCCTGAGAGGAAGTGACCAGGTTTATCTCGACGGCCGTTTATTGACAGCAAATAAAGATTATTTCATCGATTACACATCGGGGTTTTTGGATTTTCAGGACAAAAGCCTTCTGACGCCGAGCAGCCAGATTGTGGTGACGTATGAATACGCCCCTTTTGGCTCTTTTGGCGCGGAAAACATTTTGGGAGCCAGGGCTGAATACGCGGTTACGGATAACTTTTTTATCGGGTCCACTTTTTTATATAGCAGTTCCCAGACGCCGACCGATATACCCCAAATCGGGTCCACTCCCAATTCTTTGACTTTGTTCGACGCTGATGCCAAGTATGAAATGGATCCGGATGATCTTCAGTCTATTACGGGAATCATTCCTGGCCTGGAAAAATGGAAACCGCCGGCCAATCTCAAACTTTCGGGAGAAATCGCTCAGAGTTATTTTGACCCCGATACCTATGACATAAATAATGAAAATGGCGTGGCGATGGTCGACAACATGGAAGGCATTGATAACGCTATTTCGGCTTCGTTAAACCAAACCAGCTGGTTGGTTTCTTCGGAGCCGGCTTATGATTATGTTAACCCTTCAGTTGAATTATCTGCTTCTGTTTCGGCAACTAATCGAACTCGTTTTTATGACGATGTTGTGAACCCGAATGTCGATTTTGAGGTGAATACCTCCACCGCTATTCCGGGCGGCGGCGGACACGTTTATGCTCAAACGGGACAGGCCAGCGATGTGGTTAATGTTTTACAATTTCCATATGCGCACTTGAGTAATACTAGTTGGGCTGGGTTGCGACAGGTTTTATCCACGGCCGGAGAGGATTTTTCAACTGTTCAGTTTTTTCAAACATGGCTCTATAACGATGGTAATGACAAATGGATTATGTTTGATTTTGGGGTAATTAATGAGTCGTCAAATGATGATCCTGTTTTAGATTCAGACTCAACAGCGAACCAAGCCAATCCCAATCAGGCTTATGGTATCCCCACTTTTTATATGCCGGGTACGCCGTGGTTTTATGGAGGATCCAAATCCAATTACAATTACGCTCAAGACGCCGGAGGGCAAACAGGTTTTATTGGATTAAATGGAGAAGTTTCCCAAGAGGGACAAAATAACGCTGTCTTTATTACTCAAAACATGGATGGAACAGGAGCTTTGAACGGTAACAATCTTTATTATGAGTATGGTGTTCGCGCGAACTGGACCGGATGGCAGCTGGTGAAAATTCCAGTTAACCTCCCTGCTGCAGGTGGAACCTCAAGTAATGATTATTCTTCTACAACCGCTAGTGGTATTTCGTATTTTTTTCATGATCAAGGTGGTGATCCTTTGATCATCCGAAGCCTTCGGTTATGGGTTACTGGAGCAGGTTCTGCGACAATTAATGGAACCTTTGTGACGGACGCGATTAGTTTTACCCATAATTTATGGCAATTGGAGGTAGATCCGGCGGCCAACGCGAATTTAGGCGTGACCATAAATTCCAGCAAGTTTGACGTGAATTCGATTAGCCAAGCGCAGGATTCAAGTTATCAACCCGATATGAGTTTCGTTGTTCTTCAACCGGGACAGGATCAAACCGCGATTCAATACAATCAAAAAGCGTTGGATATAACCTATCAACTTTCCTCGAATGACTACAACCCGCCCGGAAATATTAATGGGACGCCTATTTATTATACAAGCCGGGTTTTCTCTCAGGGTTTGGACTTTACGGATTATCAAGAATTAAGAATGAATATGAATATCCGGACTTACAATTCGGGCGATGTCTTTTTTGTCCGCATTGGAAACGATCAGCAGGATTACTATCAATACAACATACCCATGAATTCTCTGGTTTCTAGTTGTCTTGATACTTGGGGGACGGTCATCATCCCGATCGATGGTTCTGGCGGAAACAGGGTTCAGGTTGGGACGCCTTTTATCAATCGAGCCACTCAAATGAGTTTTGGTGTTTTGTCTCCCAATCCGCCGGGAGGGCGTTTGGGTGAAATGTGGATTGATTACCTCAGGGCCGCGACGCCTAATGTCCGTTCGGGTACGGCTAGACGTTTGAACGCCGAATTGGTTTTGGGGGATGACCCTAAAAAACCTTTCGCGACCATAGACGCCCGTTATCGGGAAGTGGATTCGGGTTTTACCGAATTAGATCAAAGTTCCACTCATTTTCAACATTCTCTTCAATATGGCTTGGATTACACTTCAAATGGAATTTCACTCTTTGGAAAACCAGTGGAGACTCAGTTCTCTTTTACGGATCAAGAACTATATACGGAAGCCGCTTATTTGAATAATCCTTATTATATTGATTTGCCTAATAGTCTTATTGACACAGCTACGAGTACTATTCGATATACCCAGGACCTGGGAAAGGATTTTGGGAGATTAACCAGTCTCAATTTATCGGGTAGTCTCAGCACTGAAAACGATGTTTACCAATCGAATTATTTAAATCAAGCCGGGGTCCAGGGGAACACGACAAAAGACGAAGAAAGGGTTAGTTTAATTACTACTTATGACATGCCGACAAAATTATGGTTTGTGCCGATCGGGACCAACCAATTGACGGAAACTTATTCCATCACTCACGACGGGCAAAGCTTTGATGATTACACCGGTTTGGCCGATTATCAAAGAACCACCCGGGTTCAAAATTATGGTTGGACCAACACGACCGAAATATTCAAAAATCTTGTTTTTACCCCCGGATTCAATATTTCGTTAACCGACGCCAGGGGAAACACCGATTCCCCTGGTGTATACACCGGCACGGTGGACGGTTACACGCCTTTTATTCAGCAATATCAGCCCAAAGCCGGCTTAGTTTTTCGCGGCATCCCGGGCATTATTCCATCCGTAACTTATACAGGCAGTAATCAATATGATTATGTGGATTATTCGGGCGGAACCCAATTCACTAACTCTAATAGTCTCAGTTATTTGTTTAATGTAACGCCGGGTTCTTGGCTGCCTCTATTTCAGAAAATGAACCTGACGGTGACTGCGGGGCGGACGGAGAGTTCGACGGCCATCATACCTGGTTATAGCGGGAACCTATGGCCCTATCAACAATGGTGGGTCAATTCACCCAATGATCAAAATATAATTGACAACGCTTTGTCAGCCACCCAATCCACCACGGACCAGTTGAACGCCAGCTTTAAACTTTTCGATGTTTGGGATTTCAGGCCGACGGGGTCTTGGACTAATCAATATTCATTGTTGTACGCGGGATCGACTCCGAGCCAGCAATCAGGAGACACGTTGGGGTTGACGACGATTTATAACAGGCGATTATTGACCATTCCGTTGATTAACATGAACATTAATTCAGTTCAGATTCAATTTACCCGTACTGACAGTACTCAACTGGACAGCGCCGTCACTACTCAACTAGATGGTGCCTCAGTTTCAGTGAGTGGATCCAATATCGCGAGCCAAAATTGGAGCAATATTGGTTCGATCACTTTCCCATACGATATTAATAAAACTTCACAGGGAAATATCCGGTTTCAAGCAACGGTTGGATATCAGAACGGCCTCGCGACCACGAATATCCCCAGCTATCAACAGGACTATCAGGGTTCCATTGAATACGATCAAAAGTTCGCACCAAATTTAGTTTTACACATACCCTTAACGCATTGGAAAATCCAATTGCATGACGCCATTGAATTTAAGGCGAATTTCCTGACCGAGATAGTGCAAAACGACTCCATGTATTCCTATAACCAACTCGAGACGCAAAGATACCGTGGTACAATCGAATTCGACTATAACGCCTTGAAAAATCTTCGCATCGGCTTAACCGGCATTAACGAGTATTTCACCAACACTCTTGATCCAACTTTGAGCTACGTTTTGTGGCAGATCAATCTTTCTGGCGAGGCTAAATTTTAATGGCGGCCCCCGATTCGAAAATAATAGAGAAACTCCAATTGGGTTCGAAACGTCCTTTTTTGCGGATTTGGTGCTATTTGGTTGTTTGTTTTGGGCTGTGGTCAAGCGCCCAAGCTCAAGTCTTAGCTCCGTCAGGCCTGACCCAAATAGGCCCTTATAGCGGTCAAGTCAATCTGGTATGGACACCTAATGCTACCGCCGCGGCTTATCAGGTTTCCCGCGGGTTGTGGGACATGACCAATACTCCTACGCCATCGGTAGTGGCTACGGTGACTTCTCCAACATCCGCGTACACGGACAATCAGGTAACCGATGGCCGCAGTTATCAATACCTAGTCGCGGGAATAGATGGGTCGGGTAATGTTAGTAATCTCGCGGCGGCGGTGACGGCGGTTCCTTATACGGTGCCTGGCGCGGTGAGTCCCACGGTTTCAAACGTTCATAACAATAGTTTGGATTTGTCCTGGAGCGTGCCGTTATCCACTTTCCCTGTGTCGTTTTTCAACATTTATCGGCTAAATCCTGGCGGAAGCGCGGTTTCAACCAGCTTGTCCGCTGCGGTTTTCTTTGCCGCCAGTCCAACTCCCATAGCGACCGTCTTTTCAACTTCCTATTCGGATACCTTGGCTGAAGCGACTCCTAATTTTTACGCGGTTGTGGCCGTGGACAGTCAAAGCACTCCTGCTACGGGAAATTATCCGTCTACGTCCACAAATGGCGCTTTGCCACTTAATTCATTACCGCCTGTGGCACCTTCTTTATTCGGATTTGTTCCTGTGGCGGGCTATGGGACAGAGACTCCGGGTGTTATGCCAATAGCGACTCCAACCTATGGTGTTGATTTAGTTTGGAATGGACCGGGAGCTTCGGAGGGTGTGACCAATTACGCTATTTATGGTTTTCTTGCCAGTACCCCGACACCAACGGGGACGCTTACTCCTATTGCGAACATTGTTGTCACAACCCCTTCACCAACCTATAGCTACATTGATACCCCGGCGCCTGTTTTGACCGCCGTGCCTATTGTCTATTCAGTTGTCGCTTTAGATTCAAACGGAACCACCGCGACTTCAAATACGGTGTCGGAAAGTATCATTGCCCCTTCATTGCCTGGTGTCATACAGGTTACGCCAAACGCAACCTCAAATTCTGTAACCGTGTCATGGGGACGAGGTGTTACGGGGACTTATGGAATGATTACGAGTTACGCGGTTTACCGTAGTCTCGCCGGTGTGCCCGCTTCCTTAACCCCTACTCCGCCGCCTGTTTTAGTGATCGGCGAAACACCGTCTAGAACGCCCACGGTGATGGCAGTGGATACGATCGCCAACGCGAACGGTTATACCTATTGGGTTCAGCCAGTGGACGCGGGTACGGGTGGATCCATCGCGGTGGCGGCGACTCCGGTTCTGAAATTGGCGCCCACGCCTGTGTCGACAGTAATCGCCAGCCAGGTGTCCGGTACGAATAATAAAATTACCGTGACGTGGAGCGGAGCGGCTCCGGGTTTTTATGGGAATATCACGAATTACGCTATTTATCGTTTTCTCGCCAGTACTCCTACGCCAACAGGGACTCTCACTCCTATTGTGACCGTTGGTCCTACCAGGTCGAGCCGTAATGATTACGTGGATGATTTTTCGGGAACTTCGGCTTCTTATTCGGTTGGCGCGGTCGATTCATTGGGGAATGTTTCGGATCTTACGGTTTTATCTAATTCAGTTACTTTAAATGCCACTCCGAGTGCGCCCCAGACGCCCCATGTAATTCATTCAGATCAATCTGCCGTTTCCATAACTTATAATTGGTTATCCAATCCGACACCGGATGCCGTGACCAATTACACGGTTTTCGGTCCTAATTATTATTCTTATATCGCTACGAATACGGCAACGCCATTACCGATAGCCACTATTCTTCCTACACCAGCCGCGGTTAACTCATATTCGGTTCCCCTATCACCTCTTTGGCAATTTACTCCTTACTATTTAGAGGCCAATAACACTTTGGGAAGCAGCCTTCCGGCCACTTTGGCGGCGATCGCGGTTCCTGCATATAATGTGACGGCGGTTGCGCAACCCACCCAAGGTGTTAACCTTTCTTGGAATGCGGCCCCTCTTCCGGGTGCTACGCCTCCTATTGATAGTTTTGTTGTTTATCGAACATCGGCCAACACTAGCTCGGTTACTTTTTATCAGCCGATCGCGACTGTTTTGGTTCCCACTCCTTCCTATTTGGATACTTCAGTCGCGACGGGAACCAATTACGCTTATATGGTGACTTCCCGGGCGGATTTGAACGGCACGCCCATGGCGGAAAGCCCGATTTCGGTGACGGGAATAGCCTATCCCACCGTTTTGACATGGCCTCACTCACCCATGGGTGTTTCAGCCAACACGGGATCTAATACCACCACTCTTTCGTGGACGCCAAATCCCACGGCGGATAGTGTTCAAAGCTATACCATTTTGCGCAACGGCACGGCAGTTACCCCAACGATGACGGCTGTTTTTGCGGAAACACCCGGAAACATATCGTCTTATCAAGTTGTGGCTAATAATACAGGTGGATCGATTGGGAGTTCGTCGATTACGGTTTTAGCCATTCCGTCTATGACGCCAACGATTGTTCTTACACCTGGTAGCTACACGGCTTCAAATCCCGTAGCGAGTGTTTGGATATCCGGCTTAACTTATCCCGTTTCGGTGGGGGGATATAATATTTACAATTCGACCGATCCGACTTTTGCGACGATGCCCACACCTGTGAGTACGGTAACCAGTCTTACCCCGGTTGTTTCCGTCTCTGGCCAAGCTGGTTCCATTAATTATTATAAAGTCGTCGCCAATAATGGGTTGGGGGTCAACGCCAACTTTACTTTATCCGGTTTGATCGGGATTAATTTGTGGCCAAATCCGCCCGGTTCTTTTATAGCTTACGCCGGATCGACCGCAGTAACGCTTACCTGGTCGAAGCCCGCGCCGGGGAATAGTCCGGTGACCGCCTATGCTATTTACAAGGGAACAGCGTCGGGATTAGAAAACCCTACGCCAACGGTGGTTTCGTCGCTGGGTTCTTTTGTGGATCCGCAGGTAACGCCGGGAATAGCTTATTACTACAACCTGGAATCGATCAGCGATGGTTTATATAGCGTTCCAGCGACGATGACGGTTAATGGTGTGCCCGCGACGTATGAACAGCAAGTTATTCCCGGTCAAGCGCCCATTTTGAACGGGGTAGCGATAACCAATCAGGTCATCTTAAACTGGTCGCCGGTGACGGTGGCCGCCTCTTCGCCGATTACGGAATATTTGGTTGAGAGAATAGCGGTGCCTACGCCTGGTTCCGTAGCCAGTTCCGCTCCAAGTACTACGATTAACTCAATGCCCCTGACCACGACAGCTTATACGGATAGCACGGTGAACTTCAATTATGGTTATATTTATTCAGTCGTCCCCGTTGGATTTACTTCGGCGGGCGCGACCATCTTCGGATCTTACTCAAACTCAGTCACCTTAACCACGCCGCCCCAGGCGCCAACCAGCGTGGTTGCGGTTTCAGGAGATCAATTAGTTCAATTGCGGTGGAATTACGCGGGAAGCGCCGCAGCCAGCATCTACGCTTATTCCGTTGAAAGAAAATTAGGAACGGCGCCTGTTACGGCCTATCAGACGATCGCTTCGGGGCTCACCGGGCTGGATTACACTGATACGGGTTTGTTGGATAAAACTTTTTATAATTATGAGATTGTTGTGGCGAGCGGAGGTTTGACCGGGATAAGCCAACCGGTTACCGCTTTACCAGCCAAGCCGCCGGTGGTGGATAATCCGGTACTTACGAAAAACCAAACGCAAAGCGGTAATACCATCAACTGGACCGCGGCTAACAGTAACCCGGGTGATTTTACGCCAGCGACCATGTACCCCTTGGGGGGGTATAGCGTTTATCGGTCCAGCGATGGCGGCGGGACTTATCAGTTAGTCAGTATCTTTGGTTCGGGTGTAACCAGTTGTCTTGACCCGGTTTCCATCCTGAATGAGACCAGCTACACTTACACGGTTTACGCTTTTGACGCCCCCCCCAACGTGAACACGAGTGATCCCAATATGATTCATCAAAGCCCCTATGGCACCATTTTGGCTCCAAGCTTGAGCACCAGCACGGCGTTAGATCGGAATAGTCTTCGTCCTTTTGGAGCGCCGAACGAGCAGGTGGTTGATATCCGTTTTGTGGTTACCAGTCCGGGTAATGTTCAAATCAAGGTTTACAGTTTGAGCGGAACTTTCATTAAGCAATTGGTGAACCGAAATTTTGGGATCGGTATTTTTGGCGGTCCGGGCGATCCCAATCCCGTCCAATGGGATGGCCGCAATACCAATGGAAATTTAGTGGCCTCCGGAGTTTATTTAATCACCACCGAAATGAACGGCCTACAGCAAATCGATAAGATCGCGGTTATCAAATAAGTTTATGAGACAGTTCGCCGCAGTTCGAGATTTTTTTCTGGATGTTTTCTTTCCCAAAGTCTGCAACCATTGCGGCAATTTCTTCCGAGACGGTCTTTCCAATGTCTTGTGCCTGCCATGTTTTAATGGCATTGAATCCTATCAAAGTCCTTCCTGCGGTCATTGCGGGGTTTCCTTGCCGCCCAGAGCTTTTGAGGGAGTGGACCAGCCGCGTTGCGAGGATTGCGGTGATTGGCCCTATTATTTGGATCAAGTCTGGTCGTTGGGTCCTTATGAAGGACCTTTACGGTTAGCCCACCACGCTTTTAAATTTGGGGGAATGGAACATTTGAAGTCTCCCCTCGTCCAAAAAATGTTAAGTCATCTGCCTGAAAATTTTGGAGAGGGGATTGAGGCGATTATTCCGGTTCCCATGAGTCCCGAAAAAGAAAGGGAGAGGGGTTACAATCCGTCATCCCTGCTGGCAACTGAGCTTTCAACAAATCTTGGCGTTCTGGTTAAACCTGTTTTGAAAAAAGTCCGATCAACCGTCGCGCAGAGATTATTGGATCGAGATAAACGGTTAAAAAATCAAAAGGGCGCTTTTGAAGTTGCCGCGCGTGAACCGATATTAAAAGTTCTGTTGGTCGATGATGTCTTTACCACCGGCGCCACTCTGGAAGAGTGTGCCAAAGTTCTCAAAAAGGCCGGAGCCCAATGGGTCGGCGCCGTGGTTTGGGGCCGAACGCCACATCATGGAAGCGATCGAGGCGCCGTTTAGAACCATTCTTGCACTTGACCCTTTAAAAACCCTATGTTAGCTTAACCGCTCTTTACTAAGCTCTCTTGGAGGATTTATGGCGATCAAGGTCGGAATTAACGGATTTGGACGCATCGGACGCAATGTTTACCGCGCCGCGATGAACAACAAAAACATCGAAATTGTGGCGGTCAATGACCTCACGGACGCGAAAACTTTGGCCCATTTGCTCAAGTATGATTCGGTGCTGGGTAACCTGCACGCGGATGTCAAGGCTGGCGAGAACTCCGTCATTGTAAACGGTAAAGAAATTAAAGTGTTCGCCCAGCGCGATCCGGCCATGATTCCATGGGGCACCGTGGGTGTGGAATATGTAGTGGAATCCACTGGTCATTTCACCGATAAAACCAAGGCTGTCGCTCATTTGAAAGACACCGTTAAGAAAGTCATCATTTCGGCCCCCGCAACTGGCGAGGATCTGACCATCGTTTTGGGCGTCAATGACGACAAGTACGATCCGAAGAACCATCACGTGGTTTCGAACGCTTCTTGCACGACCAACTGCTTGGCTCCTTTTGCCAAGGTCTTGCATGACAAGTTCGGCATCGTGAAGGGTTTAATGACCACCATTCACAGCTTCACGAACGATCAGGTCACCCTCGATTTTCCGCATAAAGATCTGCGCCGCGCCCGCGCCGCCAGTCTGAACATGATTCCAACCTCCACTGGCGCCGCCAAGGCCATTGGGTTAGTTCTTCCGGACCTGAAGGGCAAGCTGGACGGTTTGTCTATCCGTGTCCCGACGCCGGTGGTTTCGGTGGTCGATTTGGTGGTTGAATTGAGCAAATCGGTGACCAAAGAAGATATCAACAACACCTTAAAAGAAGCTGCCAAGAGCGCCGCTTTGGACAAGTATTTGGATGTGACGGAAGAACCGTTGGTTTCGTCCGACTTTAAAGGAAATCCGCATTCTTCGATAGTCGACGCTTTGTCGACCTACGTTGTCGGGGGAAATATGGTTAAGGTTCTTTCCTGGTACGACAATGAGTGGGGTTATTCCAACCGGGTTGTGGACTTGATCGAGTTCATGCACTCTAAAAACTAAGGTCCTCGCTGAGAGGATTGAAACGGATGTAAAAGCGGTTGTTTTTTCTACGGAACGAACAACCGCTTCTTTTTTATAAACGACCAAGTAGATGAAGGGAAAGGATTACTCATGGCGTCTTACAATAAACTGACAGTGGAAGATATCAACCCGACAGGTAAAAGAGTATTCGTCCGCGTGGACTTTAACGTGCCCCTGGATGAAAACCAAAAAATTACTGACGATACCCGTATCCGGGAATCCCTGAAGACCATTCAATATCTCTCGGATAAAGGCGCCAAGGTTATTTTGTGCTCGCATCTGGGCCGTCCCAAGGGTGTGGATGAGAAACTGCGGATGAAACCGATCGCGGACCGCTTGGCCGAATTGTTGAAGAAGCCGGTTTTGGCTTTAAAAGATTCAGTGGGGCCGGAAGTGGAAAAGGCTGTAGCCGCCATGAAAAACGGCGATATCGCTTTGTTGGAAAACGTCCGCTTTTATCCCGAAGAAGAAAAAAATAATCCGGATTTCGCCAAAAAATTGGCGGCTTTAGCCGACATTTACGTCAATGACGCTTTTGGTACGGCCCATCGGGCCCATGCCTCCACCGAAGGTATTACGAAGTTTGTTTCGCAGTCGGCCGCCGGCTTTTTGTTGACCAAAGAAATTAAATATCTGGGCGGCGCCTTGTCGAACCCTGTGCGTCCATTTGTGGCGATTATAGGTGGATCGAAAATATCGACCAAAATTGATGTTATTAAAAAGCTGATGACCGTGGTCGATGTACTTATCATTGGCGGCGGCATGTCCTATACCTTTTTAAAGGCCCGCAAGTTTGAAATTGGAAAATCTTTGGTTGAAAATGACAAGCTGGATTTGGCAAAGGAACTTTTGTCCCAATCTATCGACACGGATGTGCCTCTTTTGCTGCCGATCGACAACGTGATCGCGGATGATTTCAGCCCGAAAGCCAATATTAAAACCGTAGCCCGGGGCGGAATACTTCCTACCTGGCAAGGCATGGATATCGGTCCCGCGACCGTTGAAAAATATTCCCATTTTATCAGCTCGGCCAAAACTATTTTCTGGAACGGCCCGGTGGGCGTGTTTGAAATGGAACCTTTCGCGAAGGGCACCAACGCCATCGCCAAACTCTTGGCGGACGCTTCGGATAAGGGAGCGATTACCATTGTGGGCGGAGGGGATTCGGTTTCGGCGGTCAACCAGGCGGGGTTGGCTTCTAAAATGTCCCACATCTCGACCGGCGGCGGAGCTTCCCTGGAATTCATGGAAGGCAAGGAGCTGCCCGGTATCGTCGCTTTGACGGATAAAAAATAATCCTCTGGAGGGAAAATGAGAAAGCCAATTATCGCTGGAAACTGGAAGATGTATAAGTCGGTCAAGGAATCCGTTCAGTTCGCCAAACAGTTGAACGAAAAATTGAAAGGGGTTCAAGACCGCGAGATCGTGATCGCCCCCACTTTTATCGCCACGGCTTCGGTCGTTGACGCGCTCAGCTTTTCCAATATCCAGGTGGCCACTCAGGACGCTCATTGGGAAAACGAGGGAGCCTATACCAGCCAAATCAGCCCGGCTTCGCTTAAAGAATTGGGTGTGAAGTTCGTCATTTTAGGCCATTCGGAAAAGCGCCAATATGACAATGAAACCGACGCGCGGGTTAACCGCAAGCTCAAGAATGTTTTACGCAATGGCCTCAAAGCGATTGTTTGTGTGGGCGAAACATTGCAGGAACGTGAATCGGGAAAGATGGAAAAAGTTATCGCGGCTCAAGTGGCCGGCTGTTTTGAGGGAATTGGTCTGGGCGATTTAACCAACATCGTCGTCGCCTACGAGCCGGTTTGGGCGATTGGAACCGGTAAAAACGCCACACCGGAACAGGCCAATGAAGTTCACGCCTTTATCCGCGGGCTGATCGCGAAGAAATACAATCAGGAAGCGGCCGAGGCTCTGCGCATTCAATATGGCGGCAGCGTGAAACCTGAAAACATCAAGCAGTTGATGGCACAACCTGATATTGACGGCGCTTTAGTGGGCGGGGCCAGCTTAAAAGCGGATTCTTTTGAGGCTCTGGTTAAGTTTTAACAGCTCAAAGATAAGGTTTTTCTTTTGAGATGTTTGTTGTAAGATTAGGGCCGTTTTTGAAGCGATTTACGAAAATTGAGGGGCAACATGACTATTGTTTTCACGATTTTGTTTATTTTCACGGCTTTGCTGTTAATTGGCGTGATTTTGGTTCAACAACCTAAAACCAGCGGCGGCTTATTCGCGGGCACCGGTCAAAGTCTTTTAGGCACCAGCGGCAAAACCTTTTGGACCAAAACGACTATCGGCATGGCGGCGTTTTTTATGCTGCTTTGCATTGTGATGTCCATTTTGCCGAAATATGAAAAACCCAGCTCCGTCACGGATATCATCGAACAGCAGCAACAAGCGGCTCAAGCCCCGCCGATAAAGGCTCCCGCGGCTCCCGGCGCTGTTCCCGCCAACCCGGCGCCTCAAAGCGTTCCGGCAGCGGCTCAGCCCGTTGTTCCCTCGGCCAATTCGTCTAAATAATTTTAAAATGCTTTGAAGGGGTGTGGGATTTCCACGCCCCTTTTTTACGTCCCGCACTTCTAGCTTTTCGTATAATGCCTCCATGATTCCTCGCCTTTCCTTAACCCGCCGGTTTTTTTATTGCGCTTTGAGCGCCTGTTTGGTCTGCCTTTCTTTTCCCAGTTTTTTTGAAAAAACACTCACTCCGGCCACAGCCTTTTTCGCGTGGTTCGCCTTGATCCCGTTTTTTTTAGCGCTGCGGGGAGCCGGACCCCGATTGGCCGCCCTTCTGGGATTTGTTTTTGGATTTTTACAATTTGGCGGGATTCTTTATTGGATCGCCATCCTTCAAGCCGCCGCACCCTTGAACGGTTTGGGTTGGGCGGCTCTGGTTTTTTACCTCAGTCTCTATTACGCCCTTTTCGGCGCTCTGAATTCTTTTATAACCCGTCGTTTGAAAATAGCGGAAGTTTGGACCGCGCCCTTTCTTTGGGTGGGATTGGAATATCTCCGGGGGTCCCGACCCTGGGGCGGTTTTAATTGGGGCGAGATTGGTTACAGTCAGGCGCCTTATCCAAGCCTGCTGGCAATCACCACTCTCGGCGGGGTGTATGGACTGACCTTTTTAATCGTGTGGGTGAATGTTCTTTTATCAAAAGGACTGGCGCCGAAAGACTCGGCGAATATTGAGGAAAGAAAAGTTTTGGGCTGGCCGCGTTGGGTTTATTTCGCTTTGCCTTTAATGAGTTTCTTATTGGCCGCGGGATGGGGATTTTTTCAAGTTCAAAACACATCTTTAAGAAAAGCCGGAACGGTCACTTTGCTTCAGCCCAGCATCGATCAAACGATTAAATGGAGCAAAGCCAACGAAACGGCGACCTACGATAAATTGGAAAAGTTGGTGGGCGAGGCGCAATTAACCCACCCCGATTTGATTGTTTGGCCTGAAACCGCCGCTCCGGATTATTTATTAATAACGCCCAGGCTTTTAGCCAGGGTCAGCGACATCGTGGCGCGATCCAAAACCTTTCATTTGATCGGCTGTTTAGACACCACTCGGGATAAAAATGGGGGAGTGCATTATTTCAACGCGGCGGCGAATTTTTTACCGGACGGAACGCCGGCGGGCATGTATCACAAACGGCATTTGGTGCCTTTTGGGGAATTTGTTCCGTTTCAGAAATACATAAAGTTTTTAGGGCCGGTTATCGGGGATTTGGGTGATTTTGATATCGGAGACAGCTATCAAAAATTCCAAACCGCGGCTTTCAGCTACTCTCCCATGATCTGCTACGAAGTGGTTTTTCCCAATGATGCCCGGGAAGCGGTGCTCAGCGGGGCGGACGCCCTGGTGAATATCAGTAACGATGCCTGGTTTGGCTGGACCGCGTCCCCTTATCAGCACGCCATGATGGCGGTGGTGAGCGCGGCTTCGGAACGCAAACCCCTGCTGAGATCGGCCAATACGGGTATTTCCCTGATTTCGGATCCTCTGGGTAGGATTTTGAGTTCCACCCATTTGTACGAAGACCAGGTCTTGCCGGGAGATGTGTGGGTGGATTCGGACGGTCCCACCCTTTACGCTCTGTGGGGCAATTGGGTTCCGAGGCTTTGCTTGTTACTAAGCGCTTTTTTTATGATCGCGGCCTTGATCAAAAGAAAATCAATCGCGCCAACGATGGTTGAACCGATTCCGCCTGAAGAAGAAAAACATGACCTCTAAAAAAAACGAAAAACTTTTAAAAATCGCGGCCGCCCATGATTTAAAAGACGGGGAATCAATCAAGTTCATGATTCCGCGCAAAGACCGCAAAACCGAGGCTTTTGTCATTAAAAAAGATGGAAAATTTTATTCTTATCTCAACCTATGCCGCCATTGGACGGTGGGGCTGGATTTTGACGACAATGATTTCTTTTCGGAAGATAAGGCCTGGCTGGTCTGCAAAAATCACGGCGCTATTTATGAACCGGTTACGGGAATTTGCGAAGGCGGTCCCTGCGGCGGCGCGGCGCTTTACCGTGTGCCTCTCATTGAAAATGAAGGAATTCTTTACGCGGATGTCTCTCGAATTGATTGGGGAGAGATGTAAGTAAAGGCGAAGAATCTTTAACCACCAAGGGCACCAAGTTCACCAAGAAAATCTTTTAAAATTTGATAAACATTAGTGAATTTAAGATAAAAAGGTATTGGTTTTTAAACTAAAGCTTTGTCTTTCGACTTGCTTGGTGCCCTTAGTGCCCTTGGTGGTTCAAATAGGTTTTATCAGATCGGATGTAAACCGCGCGCGGTTAATCCGGTGGTCTCGTCCAGGCCGAACATGAGGTTCATATTCTGAACGCCCACGTGGGCTCCGCCTTTTCCGATGCTGTCCAAAACGCTAAAAACCACAATGCGGCCGCGGGCTTCATCAACATCCAAACCGATATAGGAAAAGTTGGTGCCGGATACGCTGTTGACCCAGGGATAGGGTTTATATTGCCAGGAGGCTTTTTCTTCCTTGGGCAGGTCATAAACCTTCACGAAATACTCGTCTTTGTAGAACTCTTTGTAGAGCGCGAGCAATTTGGCGCGGGTTACTTTTTTGGTCGAGAAGGCATGGCAAATATCCAAGATGCCCCGGACGATCGGCACATAAACCGGCGTGAAGCTGATTTTGACTTTCTTTTTACTTAAGAGACCGAGTTCTTGTTCCGCCTCAAAAGTATGCCGGTGGCCGACGACGTTGTAGGGAATCAGGTTGTTGCCAATTTCGGCATGATGGGCGGGGCGGGCCAATTCGGCTCCCGCGCCGGCAGTGCCCGAAAGGCCGTCCACCACAATCTTGGTGGTATCAATCAGATTAGCTTTAATCAACGGTGCCAAACCCAAAATGGCGGCAGAAGCGAAACAACCGGGGTTGGCAATGACCCGCGCGTTCTTAATCTCTTCCCGGTGCAGTTCGGGAATTCCATAAACGGCTTCTTTGACCAAATTCCAGCTTTTGTGTTTTTTGTTGTAAACCTTTTCCCAGGTCTTGCGGTCGCTCAAACGGAAGTCCGCGCCTAAATCAATTACTTTGGCGCCTTCTTTTAAAAACTTGGGAGCGAGCTCTTGAGGGGTTCCGGTAGGCAGGGCCATAAAAACCACGTCCACTGGAGTGGTTTGATCGGGACGAATAAAGTGAATGTCTTCGCCATAAAGGTTGGGGTGGTAATCTGCTACTTGGGCGTCACTGCGGCTGGTGGCCCAGGCGATTTCCACTTCGGGATGGTTCATCAAAACGCGAAGGGCTTCGCCGCCCATGTAACCGGTGGCTCCATAAATTCCGACTTTAATCATAGGTCCCTCGCTTTTGGAAATGATTAATAATTATAGTAAGTTTTTAAATGAAAATTGGTGACCCCAACGAGATTCGAACTCGTGTTGCCTGGATGAAAACCAGGTGTCCTAGGCCTCTAGACGATGGGGTCGGGTCAAAAGCCTGACAAAAGAGAGGAAATTCTAGGGTAGGGAGAGGTTGAAGTCAAGAAATGAACTGGTGGAAAACCCTGAAAACTCAAACAATTCGCGCGTTTCATCCACGAGGGGTAAACGCGGGTAAAAAGGCAAAATGGCGGGTGACGATGGCAGGGCCCGTGATTATGATAACGACGGTTGAGTGAACCGCTGTTTAAACCATTCGGGAGAAGAAATCATGGCCGTCAAAAAGAAAAAAGGTAAAGTTCAAAAGAAACCCAAAGCTAAAAAGATCGTCAAAAAAATTTCCGCCGTTAAAGCCGCCCTCTCATCGCATCCCCGGGTTAAGTTTGAAACCACCCAGGGCGTTTTTATCGCTGAAATTTATAAGGATGTTCCTGCTACCCATAACAATTTTATAGAACTGACGAAAAGCGGTTTTTATGACGGCCTAACCTTTCACCGCTATGAGCCGGGGTTTGTGATTCAGGGCGGCGATCCGCAGGGCACCGGCATGGGCGGTTCGGACAAGCAAATTCCACTGGAAATTACCAAGTACAAACACGTGAAGGGCGCTTTGGGCATGGCCCGTTCGCAGGATCCGAATTCGGCGTCCAGCCAGTTTTATGTTTGCTTGGCCGACACTCCCTTTTTGGACGGAAGCTACGCGGTTTTTGGCAAAGTTTTAGAAGGAATGGACGCGGCTTTGGCTTTGCGAAAAGGCGACAAGATGATCAAAGTGTCTGTGATCGAATAATTTTAAATTCGGAGGAATAACCATGAAGAAAACATTGAAAGTTTTGATTTTGACACTTTTGTTGGGCGCTTTCGCGGCAGCGCAAAGCTGGGCTGACGGCAATCCCAAGGTAAAGATTAAAACCACACAGGGAACCATTGTGGTCGAGCTTTTTTCGGATGTGCCAGTCACCACCAAGAATTTTGTCGATTTGGTGTCGAAAGGTTTTTATAACGGCCTCACCTTTCACCGCTATGTGCCGGGTTTTGTCATTCAGGGCGGCGACCCGACGGGTACGGGCAATGGCGGATCGGATAAAACGATTCCTCTGGAAATCACAGACCACAAGCATGTGGCGGGCGCTTTGGGTATGGCCCGGACGAACGACCCCAATTCGGCTACCAGCCAATTTTATATTTGCCTGGGTGATCTGCCGTCTTTGGATGGTAACTACTGCATCTTTGGTAAGGTCATCAAGGGTATGGACAATGTGATGAAACTTCGCCAAGGCGACAAGATGCTCAAGGTGACGCTTTTGAGCGGCGGGAAATAGTTTCTGAATAATAGAATTTGAGGAAAAAATACACTTTCCCAGCCTCAAACACAGAAAGGGCGATGAAAAATAAATTTTCATCGCCCTTTTTTATTAAAAGATGATTTGAAGCTGTTCACGACGGGGATCCTGGTTGGACATTACAATGCCGGATGAATATCAAGTAATAAAAAATCTTTAAGGGATAGATGTATGAAAACGATCATCAGGCTTCTACTAAGTCCCGTCTTGTTTCTTGTGAGTTTCAACTGGGTTGCTGCCCAAGAATGGCCCCATGCCCAAAAAGCCGCTGAGGACTGGGCCCATAAACAAAACGCCAAACTTTCTGAAAAAGACCTCGGCTTATTTGACGGGATCGTGGTCGATTTCAAACCAGACAGCCCTTATTACCTCCCGCGCAATAATTTCCATCCGAAAGATGACGGCCAATATGGCATACCCGCCACTACCCCTTATGCGGGCAACGAAAAAGGTCCCGTCCTGTTGGGGAGGTTGACACGGGTGGAAGCCGAAGGAAAGACTTTTTTTATAGCCGATTATGATTCGGATATCCCCTTTAGCTGCAGTTCGGCCATATATCTTTTGGAGGGAGAAAAGGCTAGGTTGCTGGGAAGCTCGGAAGGTTTGCGGCGGGCCTGTGATATTTTCCGGCTTTCACCCAAGGGTCCCGTTCTTTTTCAGACGGGTGGGAACGATAACCTCTGGGGTTGGGGGAAGGAATTCAGCGTCCTGACGAAAGAGGGAAAACTCAAACAAGTCCTCAAGGTCTCCGTAGGAAATCCCAACAGTTACATCGAATTCAAGGACCTGGATGGAAACGGGAATTTGGTCATTGTGAGCCATTCACGGTTCTTTCCCCCGGATGACCTTCGGGAAAAACTGGAAAAAACCGACGACTATGATGACGTGGATCCTTTTATGTATGAACTAACTATTTGGCGATGGGACGGAGACAAATTCGCGGAAGGGAAAAGTTATTACCAAGTCGAGGGCGAGAAGGTAGAGAAAGGAACCTTGAAAGAAGACCAGCTTCAAGTTTATCGGGCCGTTCTCAGCGATCCCGAAGTCTCTAAATATATCGATGAAACGTTAGGGGAAGGGAAACAAGCCGCCCTCTTTTTTGAACCCGGGGAAATGGTCTTGATCCCACTGGAGAAGGGCCAAACCGAGGTCAACGTTGGTTTAAAAGAGGAAAGTGGCTCGCCAAAGTCCCTTTCTACTTCCCGGCGATTTGTTTTCGACGCGCTCCAGGAAAAGCTCTTCGTTTCGGACGCGGTGGAGAGATCGGATGTGAAACAGCCTCTAACCGAAGGGGAATATAACAAACTGGTCCTCGCCGATATCCAGGCCGATAGCTTTTACTACCGCTACAACGTTAAGCCGCTTACCGACGGCTTGCTTTACAAACAAACGGGAAAGGGCTTACAAAGTTCTTTCGATAGTTGGGATGTAATTGTTGAGGCCGAGAAGGTCGAAGGGGAACGGTATCAATTCAAAACCCTAACCATCACGGGTCTGGTTTTGACCCCAACCGGGAAAGCTTTAAGCGCCAGACAATCGGCCTGGGCCTCTGCGGAAACCGAAAAAGAACATTGGATCAAGGCTTCGTTTTCGAATCCACAAATACTTCAAAAAGTGAAAATTTTTTGGGCCTTGGATAAGGGCGAGATCTACAAATCCAAGAAGGTTAAATTGATCCTTAAGAATTCCCTTGGGCAAGAGACGGAAATTTCTGGGCAAAGGGATGATTCGGACCCCGGAATGACGATTTGGGAATTCAAGCCGGTTGCGGTGTCCGAATTGATCATTGAACAAGCGGGGGGCGATGGTCCTCCATCCCGCCCGAATTTGATGTGGGTCGGACAGGTTTGGGCTTATTAAAGGTTGTCCACGACTGATACCAATCGTGTACAAAGGAAGAATCGCAGAAAGGTTGTCTAATAACTTTCTGTTCAATGTTTTTTAGGTAGGTGCTTTTTGGATAACAGCCGTTTAGACGAACGTCACGCGATGGTGAAGGAACAACTGGAAAAACGGGGTATCCGCGATCCCCGGGTGCTTCAGGCGATGAGGAATGTTCCCCGGCACCTTTTTGTCCCTCCCCAATTCCAAAACAAAGCTTATGAAGATGGGCCGCTTCCGATTGGGTCCGGTCAAACCATCAGCCAGCCTTTTATCGTCGCTTCCATGATCGAACTCGTTGAACCCCAACCGGCCTTCCGGGTTTTAGAAGTGGGGGTGGGAAGCGGCTACTCGGCAGCGGTTCTTTCTCATTTGGTCGCTCAGGTTTACGGCGTGGAACGGGATTCCACTTTGCTGGCCCAGACGGAAGCGAAGTTTAAAGAAATGGGCTTGTCTAACATTCAGGTGAAACTCGGGGACGGCACTTTGGGCTGGGAAGACGAATCTCCCTTTGACGCTATTCTGGTAGCGGCAGGAAGCCCTCGCATACCGTCCTCTTTGCTGGCTCAGCTAAAGGTCGGGGGAGTCCTGGTGATTCCCGTGGGAAACCGGGACGAGCAAAACCTGATACGGGTGGTCAAACGGTCCAAAAACGGTTATCAGGAAAAGACCCTTTACCCCGTGCGGTTTGTGCCTTTGATCGGCAAAGAAGGCTGGCCCGGTACCTAGTGTGTCAGAACAAGTGGATGACCCAAAGAACCACTTTTATGATTAACCCGAGAACGCTGAAGAAAATAAATATTGTCAAAATGGCCCGAACTCCCCATACCCACTCCTCCAAGGAGCTTTTGGGTTCATCCGCACTAAAATTTATCCATGCCGCTTTTATCGCCTCCCAAAGTTCAGGGAGTGTCAGGTTAGGTTTCTGGGTCGGCAGCAGGTTCGAGGTGGTATGACCTGATTTGGAGCTGGTGGTGGAATCCGTCTTACCCGGTTGGGAGGATTTCGAGGCCGATTGATGGTTATAGGCCTCCAAGGGCTTACCGTCTTTAAGGTGCTTTACCAGCCTTTGGGCCTGGGGGGCGGTCATTTTACGGTCTAAGAATACCGGTAATGCCCGCTCTACCTCTTTAGGGTCGTCCAGACCGGCTAAGGCCAATACCGCCCTCTCGGCAGGAACCTTTTCGGGCCCCAATTTTATAAGCTGCTTATAAATTTGATCCCGGGAAGCCGGGGTTAGGGTTTTCGCGACCTTCAAAGCGTAGTTTACCCGGGCTTGGGTTACCCCCAACCGGTCGGCAATTTGCTGTTGTTTTAGCTTGGCCGGGCCCTGATTTAGCTTTTCGATGGCGATTACCCAATCCAGCCAGTGCATGTCGGTTGTTTGGTTGTCCACCAACCCGGCTAGTTCGGCCTGTTCAGGGGTAAGGTCCAAGACCAGGCAGTCCAGGGTGGCTAACCCGGCTTTGATGGCTCCCGCATGGCGGATATGGCCACCGATCAACTCATAGTCGTGGTCGGGGTCTTGGGCTCTTTCGGCCTCGGTCAGAGCCCGAACTTTGGCGGGGGTCTGCTGGCCGATCTCCCGAAGGGAAGCCTCCATTTGCTCTATCGCGCTGGGGGTTATGAACCGCCGGGGCTGGTTGGGATTGGGCCTGATACGATTGGTCGGGATTTTTAAAAAGACAGGATCTTTCGGCATATTTGGCTCCTTGAGTCCCCAAAGGGGATGAATATGTCGAAATTTTAAACAGGGTCCAAAAACTGATTCAAGAAGATTCTATTTGCCGATAAATTTTGTTTGTTTTTATTCAATTTGAGGTCAAAAACAGGATAGAAAATCAGCAATTTGATGCGGTTTTGAGGTTATTTAAAATTTAGCCATCATGATCTAGGAGCGAAGGGTTAAAATTAGACTGATTTTGAATGTGATAAACTAGAAGTCATATTTAACTAATTTTGCGGGGATATATCGATGCGCCGATCAATTTATTTATATGGGTTATCATTTTTACTTATATCAGTTTTGGGAATATTTCCGATTGCCTGTAGTAAAACCTACACTTTTTCTCCAACTTCTCCTTTTGCGAATAATTCAACGAATACTCCAACGGCAACAAGTACGCTCATTGGACCGACCAGTACACCAACCCCAGGAGGCGTCACTGTGATAACTTTAGCAGGCTCCACAGGAGTGATGGGGTCTACTAACGCAACAGGAACCGCAGCGTTGTTCAATAATCCTACTGGAGTTGCAGTTGATGCTTCTGGAAATGTTTATGTTGCTGATAAAGGGAATAACCTGATCCGAAAAATTACTTCTGGAGGTGTAGTAACGACTTTTGCGGGGGGAGGGCCTGGTTTTTCCACTAACGGAACGGGAACTGGCGCATCGTTTGATTATCCATATGGAGTCACGGTTGATTCTTCAGGGAACGTTTATGTTGCAGATGATTGGTTCTCTTTGATTCGAATGATTACTTCCGGGGGAGTGGTGTCAACCATGGCAGGGTCCGGGACAACAGGATCCTCCAACGGAACCGGAACCGCCGCATCGTTCAGTGGACCTACTGGTGTTGCCGTGGATTCTTCCGGAAACGTTTACGTAGCGGATGAAGGTAACGACCTAATTCGTGAAATTACATCTTTGGATGTAGTGACAACCTTGGCGGGGTCAGGAACTGCAGGGTCTGCAAACGGAACAGGAACTTTAGCATCATTTCATGTTCCCGATGGAGTCGCTTTGGATTCTTCGGGAAATATTTACGTCGCGGATGCAGACAATAATATGATTCGGAAAATTACATTAGGTGCTGTAGTAACGATTTTGGCGGGGTCTGGAGCTCTAGGATCCGCTAATGGAACTGGAAATGGCGCATCGTTCAATTATCCGACTGGAGTAGCGGTGGATAATGTTGGGAACGTTTATATTGCAGATTATTATAACAATTTGATTCGGAAAATTACAGCCGGTGGGGTGGTATCGACTTTAGCGGGTCAAGCAGGTGTTGCAGGTTTTGCAAATGGAACCGGAACCGCTGCGTTGTTCAATGGCCCATTTGGTGTTGCAGTTGATACATCGGGTAATGTTTATGTAGCGGATGAAGGTAATGATCTGATTCGAGAAATCATCCCCTAGTTGTTTAACTTGAGACATTTTTTCATTCAATTGTTTTAGCATCCTTCCTTGAATTGTTCACCCATTCATCCCACAATGAACCCATGAAATTCGAAATCGTATCCGACTACACGCCCACCGGCGACCAGCCGCAGGCTATCGCCAAGCTGGCCAGAGGCATGCAAAACGGGATTCCTCGGCAAACCCTTTTGGGGGTAACCGGCTCGGGTAAAACCTTCACGATGGCCCATGTGATTCAAAAGCTTCAAAGACCGGCGCTGATCCTTTCCCACAACAAAACCCTGGCGGCCCAGCTTTATAGCGAGTTTAAAGAGTTTTTCCCCAAGAACGCTGTGGCTTATTTCGTCAGCTATTACGATTTTTACCAGCCGGAAGCTTATCTGCCCCATACCGACACTTTTATTGAAAAAGATGCCTCGATCAACATGGAGTTGGACCGTCTTCGGTTGGAAGCGACGGCTTTATTACAGGAAAGACGGGACGTGATCATCGTCGCTTCGGTTTCCTGTATTTATGGTTTGGGATCGCCGGAAAACTATAAAAAGATGCATTTGGTGGTTCGGGAAGGGCAGACGGTTGACCGAAACGCTTTTCTAAAAGACTTGGTGGCCATTCAGTACCAACGCAATGACATCGACTTTACCCGGGGCAAGTTTAGGGTGAAGGGCGATGTGATTGAGGTTTATCCCGCCTATGAGGAAAATCCCTACCGCTTGGAATTCTTTGGCGATGAGCTGGAAAAGATTTCTGAAATTGATCCGGTGACGGGCCGGGCGCTCAATAAAAGATCGGTGCTGGCTGTTTATCCGGCGAAACATTACGTGACCCCTGAAAACATTCTTAAAGGCGCGATGTCGAACATTCAGGATGAGCTTCGGGAACGGCTTCAAGTCTTTAAAAAAGAGAACAAACTGGTGGAAGCCCAGCGGCTGGAACAACGCACCATGTACGACCTGGAAATGATTCAGGAAATGGGCTATTGCCAGGGCATTGAAAATTACAGCCGGCACTTTGATGGGCGCAAACCGGGCGAGCCGCCTTATACGCTGATGGATTACTTTCCCAAAGACTATATGACTTTCATTGATGAGTCTCATGTGACCCTGCCCCAATTGAAGGCGATGTATAACGGCGATTTTGCCCGCAAGACAAACCTGGTGGAATATGGGTTTCGTCTGCCCTGTGCTTATGACAATCGGCCCCTGAAATTTGAAGAGTTTAAGAAAAAAGTGGGACAGGTGATTTATGTTTCAGCGACACCCTCCAAAGAAGAATTGAAAGACTCTGAGGGCGAAGTAGTGGAACAGATCATTAGGCCCACGGGTCTGATGGACCCTGAAATTGAAATTCGTCCCGCTAAAACCCAGGTGGATGATCTGCTGGGTGAGGTGCGGGAAGTGGTCAAAAAAGAACAGCGGGTTTTAGTGACTACGCTGACGAAAAAAATGGCAGAGGATTTGACCGGTTATTTAAAACAACTGAATGTGAAGGTAGCTTATTTACATTCGGACGTCGAAACCTTAGACCGTATCAAGATCATTCGGGATTTGCGGTTGGGTGTTTTTGATGTTTTGATCGGGGTGAATCTTTTGAGAGAAGGTTTGGACTTACCCGAGGTGAGTCTGGTGGCGGTGTTAGACGCGGATAAAGAAGGCTTTTTGCGCTCGGCGACATCCCTGATGCAAACCTCGGGCCGCGCGGCCCGCAACGTGGACGGAAGGGTTATTTTTTACGCGGATAAAATCACTGATTCGATGAAGAAAACCATCGACGAGACCAAACGCCGACGGAAAGTGCAAGGCGACTATAACAAAAAGCATGGCATTACCCCCGCCACTATTAAAAAACAGATCCGCGAATTGCTGGGTACGGTTTATGAGGCGGATTATTTCACGGTGCCCATGGCGGCGGAGGAAGGTGGGGATGTATATATACCGCCCAACGCGGTACCCCGCAAAATTGAGACTCTAGAAAAAGAAATGATGGCTTACGCCAAAAACTTTGAATTTGAAAAAGCGGCTGAATTGCGGGATAAAATCAGGCAATTACGGGATCGGATTAAAAGCCCGATTTAAAATTTTATCCAATAATGGGGCAAAAAAGCCTTAAGATGCATGGGTCATTTAACTAAAGATGGGGAGAAAATGGATCATTCATCAGTTTTAAAAAGCTATCAGTTTTATTCCAAGTTTTATATCTTCGGCTTGAATCCAGGACGTTCGGTGGCCGTCAAGAGAATGGAATTGGAAGAAGGCGACAAAGTATTGGAAATTGGAATTGGAACGGGTATGTCGCTACCGCTCTATCCAACCAATATAGAGATTACGGGTATCGACCTTACCCCTGAAATGCTGGAACAGGCCCAACAGCGCGTGAACAATTTAGGATTAAGCAATGTTCAACTGCATTTAATGGACGCCCAAAAGCTGTCTTTTCCTGATCATTCTTTTGACAAAAGCATCGCCATGTTTGTGGCGTCGGTGATGCCGGACCCCGTCGCGATGGTAAGGGAAATGAAAAGAGTGACCCGTCCGGGCGGCCACATTTATATTTTGAATCACTTCAGCCAAAAAAAATCCTTTATGAGTCTCATTGAGGGGGCTTTGAGTCCCTTTGCCCACCAAATCGGTTTTGAACCGCTGTTTTACCTGGACGAGTTTTTGGAAAAGAATGACATGCGGGGAGCTCTGGACGTTCCTATCCAGCCTTTTGGTTATTGGCGGCTGCTTTGTTTTGAAAATTTAAAATAAATATACACGCAACCTTTTTGGTCCGCCATAGGACCTGAAGTGGGCAACGGTTTAAAAAAAACCCGAGACGCTTTTTGAGAGGTTATTATGCCGATGATTTTTAACATATATGTTCCTTCCGAGTATAAGTTTAAAAATTATTTTGTCCCTAGAATAAAAAAACCGTCCTTGAAATGTTTCGAGGTGGATAAAAATCGCCGCGGTATACAGCGTAAAGACAACAATCATTTGATTGTTTTTTTGGATTTTTGTTTTAAAAAGCATCCATCGGAATTCACGCATATCAACGGCGGCGCAGCCGGTGATTTTTTCATAAAGGCGCCAGCCGAGATTGAACTTTTTAACCGGATGTTCAGCGGGCAAAAGGAAGTGGCTGTCTATTCGTTGTCATATAACGGCCGGATGTCGGTCATCGCGTGGGAAGTGCTCATCGCGGTCGCGGATGATGAAAAGGTTTTGATTGAGGATGAGACCGGCAAGCTGATAGGGGGAGCTGAATGGGTTCTGGAACATAAAGCCATCATGGGCGAGTTAATATAATATGACTGGATCAACCCTGTTTTTCATTTGAACTTTTGAGAGAAGAAGCCGTTGCCTGAAAATCCAAACGAAGCCCAATTTGATAAACTCAAAAAACAATCGGCCGGTTTTCCGGACTCGCCCGGTGTCTATCTGTTTAAAAACGCCCATGAAACCGTTATTTATGTGGGAAAGGCAATTTCCCTAAAAAAACGTACCGCTTCCTATTTCAACTCCACCAATCAGGAAAACCCCAAAATTAGAGCCCTGGTATCCCAGGCCGATCACCTGGAATATGTGCTGACCGAAGACGCCAATCAGGCTTTGCTTTTGGAAAGCAACCTGATCAAGAAATACCGGCCCCGGTATAACGTGGTTCTTCGAGACGATAAAAGTTATCCCTATCTCAAATTAACCGTTAAAGAAGATTTTCCCCGGGTTTTCATTTCCCGCCGGGCGCTTCAGGACGGCTCCAAATATTACGGCCCCTACCCCAATCTGAAACTGCGGGAAATCATCAAGCTGATCTACCGTTATTTTAATATCCGCGACTGCAATATCGAGATTGACGGCCACGCCGAAAGGGCCTGCTTGAGTTATCAAATCAAGCAATGCCCGGCGCCCTGTATTGGGGCGGTGGATAAAAAGGGTTATGCCCCCTTGGTCAAACGGGTTCAATGGTTCTTGGAAGGGAAGCATGATAATTTGCTGGAACATGTCCGGTTCGAAATGGTCAAAGCTTCAGACCGTCTTGAGTTTGAGGAGGCGGCGAAATACAGGAACCTTTTAAACTCGATTGAGCAGATGCAGGGTACCTACGCCATGATTATTCCGGAGAAAACGGATATCGATGTGGCGGCCTTTGCTTTCGGACTGGGCAAGGTATTGGTTTCAGTCGTTCAAGTCCGCCAGGGAAAGGTAATCGACCATATCCGCCTCATTTTGGAAAACGAGCTGGATTTACCATTGGAAGAAGTTTTACCTACCTTTCTTCAGCAATATTACGCGCCGGGTGTGTTTGTGCCGGATGAAATCTTGATCGCCAAAGACTGGCTGGCGGACGATGAGGAAATTATTCAAAAAGCTCTTTCGGCCAATAAAGGCTCTGATGTTTTTGTAAGGAGGGCGGATGAGGGTTGGCGGCTTGAACTGATGAACATGGCGGAAAAGAATGTTTTGTCCGCGTTGAAAGAAGATGTTCAGCAAACCAATCTTCTGGCGGAGTTAAAAGATCTTTTGTCGTTGAAAAATCTTCCGAGAAACATAGCCTGTTTTGATATTTCAACGCTTCAGGGAACTTTTACAGTAGGGTCGGCGGTTTTCTTCCGGGATGGCGCGCCGGAAAAGAACCGTTATCGGAAATTTAAGATTAAAGAAGTCGTGGGACAGGATGACTTTAAGTCCCATCAGGAGATGATGCGGCGCTATATCCGGCTTTTGGAGCGGGAAGGGAACCCGGTGCCTGACCTTCTTTTGATTGACGGCGGAAAAGGACAATTGAGCGCGGTTAAGGAAGTTTTGGACCAGGAGTTAGGCGGGAATTACGGGCTGGCTTCTCTGGCCAAGCGGGAAGAAGAAGTTTTTATACCGGGCCAAAGCGAGCCGGTGGATTTTAAAGGCCATTTGAAAGTCCGGCATTTATTGCAACGGTTACGGGACGAATCCCACCGTTTCGCGGTGGGTTATCACAGGGTTATTCGGGACAGGCAGGCGGTGACGTCCCTTTTAACCGAGGTGAAGGGTATCGGGCCTTCCCGCTTGCGGGCTTTAATGAACCGTTTTGAGTCGGTGAAGGCCATTAAAGAGGCGCCTTTGGAAGAACTCGTCGCCATACCGGGTTTCAGTAAAGAATTGGCCTATCGGCTGCATCAAACCTTTCATCCGGATACCTTCGAAAAGCCTGCGAATTAGCGGGTTCAACAAACTTTTTAGTCAGAAATTTTACAAAGTTTCGGTTGAGTGATACTATTTCCACAATTCGTCAATAAAATAACAGTCCTGTCACTATTTGGCCTGTGTTAGAAATGAAATTCATGTCAACAGCTTCTCCCTTCTTTCGCGGCAGTATTCTGGCCGAACTGGTTAGCCGCACGCTCTTTGTGGGCATCATCATTCTTTTTGTTTACGGCGGTTTCGCCTATTACGTTTCTAAAAAAACATTTGATCATGAGATGGGCGACCGCTTGATAGCTATCGCGAGGCTTTCGGCGGATCAAACCAAGGCCGAATGGCTGCCTTATCTAACCGACAAGGGTGATCTTTACGCCAAATTCAGCGATTTTCTAATCCACAAGAAAAAGGAAAGCCAGGCCAAGAATATTTTTATCCTGGACCCCGAAGGCAGGGTTTTGGTAGACGCCGACGGCCAGTATGACTTTAGGGAAAACGATTGGCTTCGCGACCTGGACCCGGAACCGTTTGACCAGGCCAAGAAAGGCATCCCTGCGGTTTCCATCCTGTTTCCGGAAAGCGATGGCGGCGTTTATAAAGTCGGTTACGCGCCCATTTTTCACAATCAAAAAGTGATCGCCGTGATGGGGGTTGAGGCCAGCGCCGGATTTATGCGAGACCTGGATCAGTTCGCCAAGGTCCTGTTTTCATTCGGGTTGGTTTGTCTGATTCTCATGGGTGGCCTGCTTTACGCCTTCGCGCGCCGGTTTATTAAACCCATTGAAGAATTGGCGAAAGTTTCCCAGAGGATCGCGGCGGGTGATTTTAATCAAAGGGTTCACTCCTCCGCAAACAACGAATTAGGAGCCATGACGCATGCCTTTAATGAAATGGCCAAACGCCTTCAAAGTCATAATGAATATATTTTAGAAAGTATGTCCAATGGCCTTTTGGTGGTGGATTTAAAAGGACACATCATTACGTTTAACAAGGCCGCATCTACTATTTTAAGTCTGCCTCAAGTTGAGGTTTTGGGTCTGCATTATGCCGACGCGTTTAAATCTTTCCCCTCGTTCCAGGAAGCTATCCGCAACGCGCATGAGTTTCACCGGCATTTTGAAAATCAAGATGTGCTCGTGCTGGAAGAAAATCCACAAATTATCCGTTTGCGAAGCGCGCCGCTTTTGGGCGCGGAGGCCCAGGAATTGGGAACCGAAATTCTCTTTACCGACGAAACCCAGCTTCGAAAACTGCAAAACCAGATCAAGGTTTCTGAAAAAATGGCGACCATTGGCGAACTGGCGGCGGGGATCGCGCACGAGATCAGAAACCCCTTGGGGGCGATGAAAGGATTTACGGAGATACTACAACGAAAGTTAAAACAAAACGATGAAGCCAAGGAAATGGTGGGCGATATAGCGTCCGAGATTGAAATCCTCAATAAAATCGTGACTAACTTTTTGGTATTCGCCAAACCGACGGCTTTGGATTCGCAGGAAACAAACCTCTCGGAAGCCATCCAGGGAGTGTTGCCCCTCATTGAAAATGAGGCAAAACAAAAGAAGATTAAGCTTGTGGTAGATAAAAAAAGGGATGTGGATGTTCGTTTGGATGTGGAGCAGTTTAGAAGGGCTATTTTGAATTTAGCTTTAAACGCGGTTCAGGCCTCTCCGCCAAAAGGAGAAATTCACATTGAAATTAAAGGGCTTTCCAGGCCTGAACTTCTCGAGTTTTTAAATCGGAACGGTTTTTCTATCTTGAAGCCGATTCAAACCGAGGGGAATTGGGCGGTGATTTTGGTTTTGGATCATGGACAGGGCATTCAACCGGAAAACCTCAAGAAGCTTTTTACCCCGTTTTTTACGACTAAAACCGAGGGGTTTGGATTGGGTCTTTCAATCACGCAGAAGATTGTGGAAGCGATGGGCGGCTCTATTGCCGCGGGTAACCGGCCTGAAGGCGGCGCTGTGTTTTTAATTATTTTGCCGGCCTTGGATAAAAAGAAAGGTGAAAAAACATGAGTACGATTTTAATAGCCGATGACAAATCCAGCATGAGGAAGGTATTGCGGCAAACGCTGGAATACGACGGAAATACCATATTAGAAGCGGAAGACGGTGAGCAGGCGCTTGAAATCATCAAGGCCAAGCACGTTGATGTAATTATCAGCGATATCAAAATGCCAAAACTGGACGGCATGTCCCTTCTGAAAATGATCAAGGAATTGGATGGCGACATTGTGGTTATCATCATGACGGCCTACGCGACGATTGAAACGGCCGTCGAGGCCATGAAATTGGGCGCCTATGATTACATCAGTAAACCCTTTTCCACCGAGCAGGTGAAGATTACGGTGGATAAGGCCATTGAGCGCCAGAAATTGGTTTATGAGAACAAATATCTTCGTGAAAAGCTGAATGATCAATACAACTATAAACGCATTGTGGGGAACAGCGCCAAAATGCAGCCGGTTTACGAGTTGATTGAAAAAGTAGCGCCGACCGATACGGCGGTTTTAATCCGGGGGGAGTCGGGAACGGGCAAGGAGTTGGTGGCCCACGCGGTTCATTTTAATAGCCGCCGCAAGGACAAGCCTTTCATCAAGGTGAATTGCGCGGTTTTAGCCGAAGGCGTTTTGGAAAGCGAATTGTTCGGCCATGAAAAGGGTTCGTTTACGGGGGCAGCTGGAAAAAGAATCGGAAGATTCGAATTGGCTAATGGCGGGTCTATTTTCCTGGACGAAATCGGCGATATTAATCTGGCGACTCAGGTAAAACTTTTAAGGGTGCTTCAGGAAAAGGAATTTGAAAGGGTCGGTGGTACGGAAGTGATCCGCGCGGACGTCAGAGTTATCGCCGCCACCAATAAAAATTTAGAGGAAGCCATTAAAAAAGGCCAGTTTAGGGAGGATCTTTTCTTCCGCCTCAATGTGGTGCCTATTATTGTGCCGCCGCTCCGAGATCGCCGTGAGGACGTGGAACGGCTGGCCTTTCATTTTCTAAACCGCTATAGCGCGGAAGCCAATAAGAAAATAACCAAGATCGATAAAAAGGCCGTGGATTTAATGACCAAATACCATTGGCCGGGCAATGTGCGGGAATTGGAAAACGCCATCCAGCGGGCGGTGGTTTTAGCGGATTCAGATAGTATTTTTCCGTCCAACTTGCCGTTGGACATCCAAAGTTTTCATAAGGATGATTCTTTGAATTACCTCAAAGACGACGCGGGTTTGACAGAGAAAGTTGAGAATTATGAAAAGGAACTCATTGTGAAGGCGATGGAAAAGGCCGGGCAGGTGCAGACCAAGGCGGCAAAATTGCTCAGCGTCAACCGGACCGCGCTGATTTATAAATTGAAAAAATACGGCCTGATGGCTGAGGCGGAAGGCGAAAACCCAACCGAGGGATGAGAATCAAAAAATTTTTTATTAGTTTTATTTTACTGACGCTCGTTGTTTCTTTCTGGCCGCAGAAAGGGAATACGGCTTTGTCTGGCGCTCCAGAAAGCGTGACGCTTTCTGAGGCTCAGTGGACGGCGGTACAATCGCGTTTTGAGAAGGATATCGCGGCGCTCATTGCCTGGTTTGAAACCTATGAAAATCGGAAAAAGGATTTAGCGCTCGAAATTTCAGACCTTCAAGACAAAACCGCCCATTTGAGAGATGAGACAAGAGATCAATCCAACCTTTTTAAGGAAATACGCTTAAAAGAATTGCTGAATAAACTCAGGGATAAACTTGAGGAGAATTCAATTTCAGACCATGAGGCGGATCTCAAGCGAAAAGAGTTTGAGGAAAAAAGCCTTTCATTAATCGATCTTTATAACAACCGGATTGAATTTGAGCTGGGGTCCGGCGAAGCGAATGTCCCGCCCGATCAATTGAAATCTAAAGTGGATCAGTTGAGCGATTTGGCCCGTCAGCGAAACCGAATTCAAGTGGTTCTGGACCAGTATGGACAAAGGAACGATAAGGAGAAATTGGGGTCCATCGGAAAAGTGTTTTCCACGAAAACCGACGATCGAGAAACCTTGCAGCTCACCCTCGATTTATTTAAGGATCGGCAAAAGAATTTACAGGAGCAAATAGAAAAATGGTCGTTAGAGCTGGATAGCCTTCGTAATGAGCTCAAGTTACAGGGCGAAATGAAGGATTTTCTGAAAGATATTCAGGATATGAACGCCAACTCCAATTTCCCTCAGGGGAATTTAAAGCAGGAAGATTTGGAGTTTTTGTCAGGCGATAGTCAGAAGAAAAAACTATTTCTGCGGATAAATGAAGTGCAACAAAATGTTTTGCGGGGCCAAAAGTTACTGGCTCAAATTGAACAGTTATCGGCTGAAGTTCAGGGGCGTTTGAAATCATCGCGCGAGGACAAGAAACCATGAAGACATTATGGCTTTTATTGATCGTTTTTGCCTTTTTAACGCGCGTTCAGGGCCGGGCGCAAGATACAACGCTTTATTCCGCGACGAATTGGGAATTAACTCTGGATCCGGCAACGGTCGGGGTCCGATTTGACGATAACGTTTACCGATCACCACTCGATTCGGGCCGTTTAGCGGATGGAATTCTCTCCGGAGACTGGGGAGCAGTGGCGAAAGGGAATTATGACATCTTTAAAGCCCATCTGGGTTATCACTTGGGTGATGATCAATATTTAAATTATACGGAGCTTAATAACCTCAAAAATGATATTGATTTGCTCCTGGCGGTTGAACCGAACGAATGGAATTTTTATTACAAATTCGATTACTTTCTTCGGAGCAGTCAATACTATGATTTTAATTATTTTGACGTTAACAGCGTTTTGGGCGTTCAATGGGCTCCTGCGGGCGCCTATACCTATGTCGCTCAATACGAGAATTTAACGAGACAATATTTCGACACGGATCCCTCGGTGTGGTCGAAGAACTTTATGGATCAATCGGCTTCCTTCAGCATTCAACGGGAAATGGACAATAGGTTTTCCCTGAAATTACTGGGGAGTTATTCTGACCGGGAGTTTAATCGTTACGCCGTAGCCAATAACGGAGGCATCCTCTCGTCGTTGTCGAGCTTGCAAAACGACGATACTTGGACACTTCTTCTGAACGCCCATGTTTACTTTGCCTCGGTTCTACAAGATATCAATATAGAGGGGCAGAGAACGGATTCGAATAGTTACGGCTTTTCCAATTGGGTTGGAAGTTTTTCCTGGGCGGGAGTTGTGAGGCCGACTTCCGGTTTTTATTTTCAACTCTTTTTCAGACTCTATCTGAAATATTACGATCAAAGCCCGTTGAATCTACCGGATCTGCAATTGGGGTTTATTGATGAATACAATCAAGATCTATTAGCGGTGAAAGCAAATTGGGATTTAGACGCGGATTGGGTTGGCAGTCTTTCGGTTAGCCGTATTCGAAGCGAATCGGATCAACCGGACGCCTATTATATTAAAGACGTTATTTCCGCCCAATTACGGAGAAGTTTTTAAATGGATATCTGGTGTAATATGGGAACGCGGTTTGATCAAAAAGGGCGGTTTTATGCGGAAGCCAGATGAGGAATTAAAACTCAATATCGACGAAATATTTGGGGCGGATTGGACTGCCGGACCCGAATCAAAGACAGCCGATCTTTCGATCGCGCCGGTAGAATCACAACTATCCGAAGAAACTAAAATCGATTCCGATATTAAATTCAACGATCTGTCCAATAAGCCAACGGTAGAACCGATGGTTTTGGTTGTAAAATCAAAAAACAATGCTTTTGATTTTCCCGTGGATTCGGTTAAACCGGAGACGGTGGAGGTTCAATCCAGCTCTCCTGCGGAAAAAACCGAATGGAAACCGGCTGAGGGTGAATCGCCGTCGATCATTGTCAAAGCGGGCACTACGGGAACGGTTTCCGAACCGCAGGATTTTTTCATCGCTTATGATCATTTTCGAGAAATATTCCTGGAAGAGTTAAAAGATTCGGTGGGGCCTAAAAAAACCTGTGTGATGCTGGTTAAAACCTTTGAGGCTGCCAGGGAAAAGCACCCGGAAGTATTTCGAAACGCGAATTGGGACGTCGATGGAAATCTGCTGGAAGACGGTTCTTTGAACCCCCAAAGAATGTTGGACAATAAAAGCGTACTAGATCAAAAACAAGCGGAAATTATTTTAGATACGGCTTTGGCCCTTTTACTGAACTTTCGGTTGCAGGCGGTAGAAAAGGGTTTGGGTTCGGAATTTTCCACTCGAATCAGAACCCATCTTAAAAAATGGGCCTATGAAGAAAGCCAAAAAGAGGGTTATGGAAAAAACAACCCCAAAATTTTGAGAAGATTAAGCAATTATCTGCTGTAGCCGCAGTTTGTACCTTAAGATGATCCAACTTTTTAAAACAATTAATTATTCCGAGGTGAACGATGTCGTTTCAAATTAGGCCCATCCATTTTCGCCGGTCGTATACCCGGTATGCGGAAGGATCGGTTTTGGTGTCCATGGGAAATACCCAGGTTTTGTGTAACGCGTCCGTATCGGAGGATATTCCGTCTTTCTTGCGGGGAAAAGGTAAAGGCTGGGTAACCGCTGAATATTCCATGCTGCCGCGCAGCACAGCCGAGCGGACTTCCCGAGCGGCGGTTAAAGGGAAAATTGACGGCAGAACCCATGAAATTCAAAGATTGATCGGCAGAGCCTTGAGGTCGGTTGTGGATTTGGAGGCTTTGGGCGAACGTCAAATCATTCTGGATTGTGATGTTATTCAAGCGGACGGGGGCACCCGCACGGCATCGATTAATGGCGCCTATGTGGCGTTGGTAGACGCTCTTCAGGGTTTGAAGAAGAAGGGCGCGATTGATCATATTCCCATCCGCGAGGCATTGGGAGCCGTTAGCGTGGGTCTTGTGAATGGAAAGCCAGTTCTTGATTTGTGTTATGAGGAAGATTCTAAAGCGGATGTGGATTTCAACGCGGTCATGACGGCCTCCGGAAAATTTGTTGAAATTCAGGGTACGGCTGAAAAAGAGCCTTTTTCCAGAAAACAATTGGATGAATTGTTAAAACTGGCCGAAAAGGGAATTGGGCAGGTGATGAAGGCCCAACAGAAGGTTTTGCGTTCATGAAGAAGTTGGTCCTCGCGACGCATAACCGGGATAAGTTTAAGGAAATGCAGAAAGCGTTGGAGGGTTTAGACTGGGAAATTTTAGCGGCTTTTGATTTTCCGGGGGCGCCTGAAGTGGAAGAAGATGGAAAAACACTGGAAGAAAATTCTCTCAAAAAAGCCAAGGCGCTTTCCGCGTTTACCGGCTTGCCGACGCTATCCGATGATACGGGTTTATTCATAAACGCTTTGGGGGGCCAACCGGGTATTTACGCCGCTCGGTTTGCGGGTGAAAAGTGCAGTTATGAAGATAATGTCCATAAAGTGCTCGGTTTGATGAAGGCTGTGGAATCGGGTTCCCGAAAAGCCGTTTTTCGCACCATGATTACTCTCTTTGATCCGGATAAAGGGGTTAGGCAGGTTTCGGGTGAGGTGGAGGGAGTTATAACCGAAGCGGTTCAAGGTCCCGGCGGGTTTGGGTACGATCCCGTTTTCCTGCCCGATGGTTTTTCAAAAACCTTCGCCGAAATGACCTTAATAGAAAAAAATAAAATCAGCCATCGCGGCAAGGCGCTTCAAAAAGCTCGGCTATTACTGATCGATTAAAAGTCTTTATTTTTATTTACCCTTTCATCGGTTAGAATGCCGCCCTGCCTTTTCATGTGAATGGGTTCATCGATTCTGATCAATTATGTTTTTGGACGGGGCGTAGCGCAGCGGTAGCGCACTTGGTTTGGGACCAAGGGGCCGTGAGTTCGAATCTCACCGCCCCGACCATGAACATAAAGCCGCGCCTGTAGCTCAGGTGGATAGAGCAACTGCCTTCTAAGCAGTGGGTCTCCAGTTCGAATCTGGACAGGCGCACCATTATTTATCGTGAGAAGATCGCGGTTCTTAACGTTTTAAATAAAATCTTTACATTTCCAGAGTGGACTTTTACACTCTTAGGACTTTTCCCAAGGTTTCGCGATAACTTTGGTTTTGCGGCTGAAGGAAAGGGATAAACCCCTGGAAACCTTGCATTAGCAGGCAAATGGTGGGAGTAGCTCAATCGGTTAGAGCACCAGATTGTGGATCTGGGGGTTGCGGGTTCGATTCCCGTCTCTCACCCCATTTTTAGGGTGAGGTTGTTGTGAAAGTCTTTGAGAGGACGCGCCTGTAGCTCAGTTGGATAGAGCGACAGATTCCGAATCTGTAGGTCAGAGGTTCGACCCCTCTCAGGCGCACCATTTATTCTAAAAAGAACAATGGCGCTAAAATTTTTGGTTGTTTGATATGTGGGTGATTAGCTCAGTTGGTAGAGCAGCTGACTCTTAATCAGCGGGTCGCAGGTTCGAGCCCTGCATCACCCACCATTTTTTTCTCTCTTGTATGTCACTTTTTCTTAGTAAAGATTATAAAACTGTTGTCCCTAACGGAATTCAGAGCCTTCGTTCGAATAATTTTTTCGGATGAAGGCTTTTTTCTTTATGGCAGTCAGTGGCAGTCAAGATTAACAAAAGTCGGTAATAACGGACTATGAATGACACGTATATGACACGTCAAGTCAGGCGCTCGTCGTCCTGTTTTTGATTGAAAAATATTGAAGCTTATTTAAACATAAAAGTGATTTAGAGAAAAAATAACCATCGATTGGCAGAAAAATTGAAAAAGCAAGGAAGGATGTAATGCAAGGCATTAGGGATCATAAATCCGCAATCGTAAAACGATTAAAAAGCGACAAAGTTTTTCGTAAAGCTTATTTGAACGGGGCGCTTAATGAGGATGAGCCTGCGGTCGTTCTTTCGATGTTTCGTGATGCGATAGAAGCCACAAGAGGATTTGCCAAACTTGCGAAGAAATCGGGGCTGGCTCGCCAGAGCCTTTATAAAGTTCTATCAGATAAGGGGAACCCCGAATTCAGCAGTGTATGGAAGATTGTCCAACTTTTGAGGAAAACCAATAAGGAATAAAAGTGCCCATTGAGCGTATTCGTCATGGATAAGGAAAAAAAGTAAAAGTCTATTAAATATTCGGGAAGCAGTTAGTCGTTTATTGAATATCCAAGTTTTGGAGAGCATACCATCCCCTACACTTACTCGTTATGCAACGGGTTCAGATATCGATACCCCGTGGGGCTACCAATTTTTTAGTTTATTTATTTAGGCTTTGACGTTCAAATTCTTTTGATCTAACCCAGATATAACTTTTTTCCTCTTCTTAAAAGCTAAAAGCACTATCTGAACCCATAGGTTTGACCGGTTCTCTAAATAGAATGGTTTTGGACAAGCAATGCAATGATGAAATAAAGTGGTGCAAAAAAGGGTTATAGATAAGTTATCAACTAATACATTGAACTCTGGACTATCAATTTGATCTTTTTTAAAGTGAAAATTAAGAAACCTGATGGACTAATACTTTAATCATTAATACAAGAGTAGAATTAAATCGATTGGGTAGTCGTTTTTACTTGATCCATGGCCCCGGCGAATGTCCTTAAGGAATCCGTTCCAATTTTTTTCTGTTGGTTCAAAAAACTCGGCCTTTCAAGTAATTGTTTTTAGGAAACTTGACTTTTTTTCTTGAAGGCTTTTCATGCGAATAGAAAATCTCGATATAAGTGAATTACTGGAATTAAGCCCCAAGAGGGGAATTGTTCATTTCGCTGGACAGAGGGCTTTGATTTTTGACGCTGTGACTCATGGGATGCTTCGCAATGAACTCGTTGATAGCTTTGGAGAAAGAACGGCTCGGGGCATTCTTACCCGCTACGGTTATATTCACGGCAGGCGGCTTGCCGAAACTTTTAAAGATAAATTTAAATGGGAAAACCAAGAAGATTGGCAAAAAGCCGGAGTGCGGATATATGCCTTGTTGGGTCTTTCTATGCTGGATTCGGATAGTCCCACTACTTTTAGTTCTGAGGGTGGAACTTTTCACGTCTCCTACGAAGCGGAGCAGCATTTAATTCTCAACGGCCGTTCGAACAATCCGGTCTGTTGGAATCTTTGTGGAATCATCAGTGGTTACCAAAGTGTGGCAATGGGTAAGGAAATGTACGCGTTGGAAGATAAGTGTATCGGAAAGGGAGACCTGTTTTGTCATGTGATGATCAAGTCTAAGGAAGAATGGGGTGACAAGGTTGCGGATGAACTGGCGGTTTTCAAACGGGTTGGAATTGACGAGGCTTTAAAGTGTGTCACCGCCAAGTTGAAACGCGTCGAAAGCGAATTGATGGAAAAAACCCGCAAGTTAAATCTCATCGCCAAAATCATTGATGATCCGATGGAACGCACGACCCGAAGTCCCGAGATGCGCAAATTGATGGAACTGGCCAAAACCATTGCCGCGACGGACTCCACGGTTATCATTACGGGCGAAAGCGGCTCAGGCAAGGAAAGGGTAGCGCGTTACGTGCACGACCAGTCCTCGCGTGCGAAGGGTCCTTTTGTCGCCGTGAATTGCGGGGCTATAACCGAGACTCTGCTGGAAAGCGAACTTTTCGGCCACGCCCGGGGAGCTTTTACGGGAGCGACAACGGACCGGCCGGGACTTTTTGAGGCGGCCAACGGTGGTACCCTTTTCCTTGATGAAGTTGGTGAAATTAGCCTTCCCATGCAGGTGAAACTACTTCGGGCGCTTCAAGAACGGGAAGTTAGGCGTGTAGGTGAAAATAAAAGCCGTTCCATCAACGTTCGTATTATCAGCGCTACCAATAAAAACATGAAGACCGAAGTGGCGGAAAAGCGATTCCGCGAGGATGTTTATTACCGTTTGAACGTGGTTGAATTAGCGGTTCCATCCTTGCGCTGCCGCAGGGAGGATATTCTTCCCCTGGCCCAGTTCCTTCTAGCGGAATCCGCCCTTCAAATGAAGCGGTCTGTGGACGGGTTGACAACCGAAGCGGCTGATCATTTGATGGGTTATGACTGGCCCGGCAATGTGCGCGAGCTGGCCAATGCCATGGAGCGGGCGGTGGCTGTGACTAAGACCAATAGGATCGATATCGGGGATTTTCCGCCGGAAGTACGACTAGGGAAGTCTTTAGTTTCGGATGAAGGTGTTCCGCTGTCTTTAAGGGATATGGAGAAGGATTGCATCAGGGCCGCGTTGGAAAAAACCGGAGGCAATCGTTTCGAAACGGCTGCGCTCATGGGGGTGGGAGTGGCGACGCTTTACCGAAAGATCAAGACTTACCAATTGGATAAGAGAAAAATCCCAAAAAACGTTAAGAAAAGACGTTATGTCCGTGTCCAAATATGATTATTATTGGTTTTCTGAACTATGGGTTAAGCTTATCGTGACTTCATTTGGCGGTATTTTGAGACTGATTTTGAGTTATGGACGAGCTTTCACCATAAGCTCCCCAATTGCGCCCGAGGATATGATCGCAAAAGAAAACGTAGAGGCCGAATAGGGCTAATCCCACCAAAAGTCCCTTTCCCACAAAACCGGCATTGAAAAGGGGACGGGTCTTGTTGGTGGATTTTAAATTGTGACCACCCTCAAAATCGTTTTTTTCCTCAATGGTACTTTCGTTCATTTCTGGTTGTGATGTTTCCATTTCATTCCTCCACGTTTAATCCAGGTTTAAACTCAACCGATATTCTTACGCCGTTTTTCTTCAGATAGTCTTAAGGCTTTCCTGTACTTCGTTTTCTCCTTGCGCCCAATCGTCCAACTCGTTTCCTGCTTGGGCATAACGTCCACGGTTCAACCAACTGTAATAAGCGGCTTCTTCGATCTTTTTGGTCGTCTCGCTAGCGGTTAGCGAAGGGACTGATTTGGCTATTTTCTTACTAGACATATTGATTTCCTTTTGGTGATTTGAATTTAAAAACATTAATCGAAAGATAGATTATTAAGAGCAAGAAATAAGCCGTGTTTCCTTTGTCGTGTAACCTGATTTCATAAGCCCGATGGGAAAACTCTGACCGTCCGTCTCGATCAGAATGATATTTTGATCGATCATTTTGATCGAAATAAACGAAATCCCTAGAGGTTGAAAATTTACTATCGGCTCTTAACGAATATTTCCTTCCAATTTTGAAGGGTTCGAAAGGTTCGTTCCAAAATTTATGGACGGCATGTTATTTGCTTTAATTCTTCTGTTGGATTTTATTGATATCGTGATATTCGAAATTAAAAGGAAAAAGACATGAAGAATAACGCGAAAGCAGCGATGTTTTTTATTTTAACCATCATGGGGTTAGGTGTTTATGGATGTGGAGCACCCAAAGTAGTTACCACCGAGGTTCCGAGCACGGCGGCAAATAATGAGGTGGCGGTGGCAACACCCCAAACCCAAACCCAAGCTCAACCACAACCGGCTCCGATGGAAAAGTATGTAGTTCGAAAAGGGGACACCCTTTGGGGCATTTCGGGCAAAACTGAAATTTACGGCGATTCCTTTCAATGGCCCCTGATTTTTAAGACCAACCGGGATCTTATTCAGGATCCTGATCTAATTTATCCAGATCAAAAATTGACAATTGATAAGAGCGTTTCTGAGGCAGAAACGAAAAATGCTGAAAAACTTGCCGGTGAAACACCGAAGTATGTTCCTCATGAGAAAGTTCGTAAACCGCTCCCCATCGATTATTTTTAACGATAAAAGTTTTTAAATTATTTCTTTTCTTTTCCTGAATCGAAATGGGGGCATGAGTGGAAATCACACAAAAAATGGAAATTAAAAACCGGTTGGGCCTTCATTTAAGGGCGGCGGCTGAGTTGGTGAAAACCGCCTCTAAATACAAGTGCCGAATACTGGTCAGAAACAACCACCACCAGGCGGATTGTAGAAGCATTCTCAATCTTATGGTGCTCGCGGCGAGCTATGGATCGGAACTAACGTTGATATTTGAAGGGGATGATGCCTGGCACGCGCAACAGGCGATCAAAAATCTTTTTCTCAACAAATTCGGAGAAAAAGATTAACTGTTTTAAGTAATGGCGGCGGTATCGCATGATCCGGTAATCCCGTTCGTAAAAAAAATAAGGAGACCCCATGAGTCAAACATCCCCTATGAACCATTTGATATATGGGCTTCCTACGGATATCGAGGGATTCGATTCTCTCCTTGAATTGGCTTTGGATTTGCGCTGGACGTGGAATCACTCCTCGGACGAGGTATGGAGGAATCTGGATCCGGCGCTCTGGGATCAGACCCATCACCCCTGTGATATCTTGCATTCGGTTTCCCGGCAGAAAATAAGCGCTATGCTCGCCGATCCGATTTTTCGAAAGAAGATCGACGCCCTTTTGTTATCTAAAAAAAAGGCGGAAGAAGCGCCTTCGTGGTTTCATCAGCATTATCCGGAATCGTCCCTGTCCTGTGTGGCGTATTTCAGCATGGAATTTATGTTAAGCGAGGCTCTTCCAATTTATTCGGGAGGCCTGGGCAATGTGGCCGGCGACCAGCTCAAAGCCGCCAGCGACCTGGGTGTTCCCGTGGTGGGTGTGGGCCTGCTCTATCAGCAAGGATATTTTCGCCAGGTGATCGACAAGCACGGGAACCAACAGGCCATCTATCCTTACAACGACCCGGGTCAACTGCCTATTACGCCCCTGCGCCTTCCGAACGGCGAATGGCTGAGGCTGGAAATCACCCTGCCTGGTCATTCGGTCTGGTTGCGGGCTTGGCAGGCGCAGGTCGGGCGGGTCAAGCTTTACCTTCTGGACAGCAATGATGTGGCCAATATTCCCGCGCACCGGGAGATTACCAGTGAACTGTATGGAGGCGGGCCGGAACTCCGTTTGAAACAAGAGATGGTGTTGGGGATCGGAGGCTGGCGATTGCTGCGCGCGATGGGGCTCCAACCGAAAGTCTGTCACCTCAACGAAGGCCATGCGGCCTTCGCTGTGTTGGAACGGGCGCGGAATTTCATGGAGGAAACCGGCCAGCCTTTTGACTCGGCCCTAGCCGTAACGCGGGCGGGAAACCTGTTTACCACTCATACGGCTGTGGCCGCTGGCTTTGATCGTTTTGACCCGGCCCTGATAGAACAGTACCTCAGCGGGTATGCGGAACACAAACTCGGCATACCCTTTCATGACTTGATGGCACTGGGTCGCCAGAACCCGGATGACCCGTGGGAGAGTTTCAATATGGCCTATCTGGCCATCCGTGGAAGCGGGTCGGTCAACGCAGTAAGCCGCCTGCATGGGCAGGTTAGCCGACATCTCTTTGAGCCGCTTTTCACGAACTGGCCGGAGGCTGAGGTTCCCATCACCCACGTCACGAATGGAGTCCACATGCCCACCTGGGACTCGGCCCCGGCCGATGATCTTTGGACGGAAGCCTGTGGTAAAGACCGCTGGCTGGGTCCGTTGGAAAATCTGGAGCAGAACATCCGCCGCATTTCCGACGGCAGGTTCTGGCAATTTCGCACCGCCGCGAGCAAGTCGTTTGTTGAGTACGCGCGCGCGAGGTTGTCCGCGCAACTGGCCGTTTCGGGTGCCGCACCGGAGGAGGTGGAAGGGGCCAAACATATCTTCGATCCCAACACGTTAACGCTGGGATTCGCGCGCCGTTTCGCCACTTATAAACGGCCCGACATGCTATTACAAGATCCGGAGAGACTTTTACGCCTGTTAACCAATTCCCAGCGTCCTGTGCAACTGGTTATCGCGGGAAAAGCCCATCCGGAGGATCAGACGGGACAGGGCCTGATTCATGAGTGGATCCAATTTATCCGCAGACCCGAAGTTCGCCCTCATGTGGTCTTCCTCAGCGACTACGACATGCTTTTGAGCGAGTACATGGTGCAGGGAGTTGATGTCTGGATCAACACTCCCCGGCGGCCATGGGAAGCCTGCGGAACCAGCGGCATGAAGGTGCTTGTCAATGGAGGTCTCAATCTATCCGAATTGGACGGCTGGTGGGCCGAGGCCTATACCCCGGAAGTTGGGTGGGCGTTGGGAGACGGCAAAGAGCATGGCGACGATCCCGCCTGGGATGTGGTCGAGGCCGAAGCGCTTTATAGCCTGCTTGAACAAAAAGTCATCCCGGAATTTTATGACCGAAACGGGAGCGGCATTCCGACGGCGTGGATTCAACGGATGCGCGAGAGCATGGCGCGATTGACGCCGAATTTTTCCTCTAACCGCGCCGTACGGGAATACACCGAGCGACATTATCTCCCGGCCGCTTCCGCTTACCTTGAGCGCTCTGCGAACAAAGGCGTAGTGGGCAAACAAGTGATTGATTGGCAAAAAAACCTGGAACAGAAGTGGTCCGCGCTTCATTTCGGGGACATGAAGATTGATACCCATGATAACCAACACTTTTTTGAGGTTAAGGTCTATCTCAATGACATTGATCTACGATCCGTAAGAGTGGAGCTTTACGCCGAGGGCGTCAAAGGCGAGGCTCCTTTTCGGGTGGAAATGAAGCAAGTCAGCTCTTTGCCCGACACCATAGGCGGCTTTGTTTATGGAGTGAAGGTTTCAGGTGGCCGACCTCCGACGGATTATACGGCAAGAGTGATCCCACACCACGATGGAGTCGCCGTGCCTTTGGAAGAGAAACGGATCCTATGGCAACGATAAATAAAAACCCACAACGCAAGTTGGGCAATTACATCTCCGATATGTCTGAACACGCCGATGTCCGGGTCGGTTCGCCGCTACCCCTGGGAACACAGGAAAGGGGAGAAGGAGTTAATTTCTCCCTATTTAGCCGCAATGCCACCGGGGTCCGGCTGGAGTTGTTTGACCATCCGGAGGACGCGACGCCGGCACGGTTTTTCGATCTAGACGCTGCCTTGAACCGCACTGGCGACGTATGGCACGTTTGGGTGAAAAGTATCCGTTCCGGCCAGCTTTACGCTTACCGCGTAGACGGCCCTTATTCTCCCGAGGAGGGACACAGGTTCAATTTCAAACGGCTTCTCCTTGATCCCGCTGCCGCTGCGATTTCAAATCTGCCCCCATGGGATTTTGCGTCCGCCCTCGGATACGATCCGTCGTCTCAGGGGGAAGACCTGACTCTCTCGAAAAAGGATAACGCTAAATCGACGCCCAAATGCATTTTTTTGAACGAGTCTTTCGATTGGAAGGGGGACCGGCCGCAGCGGCATCCCTGGTCAAAGACCCTCATTTACGAGACCCATGTGCGCGGTTTTACCATGGATCCGAAGTCGGGAGCAAAGCATCCGGGAACCTACCGGGGCTTGATGGAAAAGATCCCCTATTTCAAAACACTGGGTGTTACCGCAGTGGAACTGATGCCGGTGCTGGAATTCAATGAAAATTCCCTGACACGGAAGGATCCGAAAACGAAACAACCCCTCAGGAATTACTGGGGATACGATCCGGTTACTTTCTTCGCGCCCAAAGCTTCTTATAGCAGTTCGGGCGGAATGGGCCAACAGAAACTGGAGTTCAAGGAAATGATCCTGGCTTTCCACCAAGTCGGCATTGAAGTGATCCTGGACGTGGTGTTTAACCATACGGCGGAAGGAAACGAACTGGGTCCGACGCTTTGTTTTCGCGGGATCGACAACTCGATTTTTTATACCCTGGCGGATGACAAGCGCCGTTATAAGGATTACGCGGGAACCGGCAATACGGTTAACGCCAATCATCCGTTGGTGCGGGACCATATCCTGGCGGCATTGCGCTATTGGACGGTCGAGATGCACGTGGATGGGTTCCGCTTCGATTTGGCATCGGTTCTCGGCCGAGGCGAAAGCGGACGATTATTGGCTAACGCGCCGCTTTTGGCCCGGATCGCCGAGGATCCAATCCTGAGGGATGTGAAGCTCATCGCGGAAGCATGGGACGCCGGCGGGGCCTACGAGGTGGGGAGTTTTTCGGAACGGCGCTGGGCGGAATGGAACGGCCGTTATCGGGATGATGTCCGGCGTTTCTGGCGGGGTGATGATGGAATGCTCGGCTCCTTCGCCAGCCGACTCTGCGGTAGCGCGGATATTTATAGCAAGCCGGGCAAGGGCCCGGAGGGAAGCATCAATTTTATTACCTGCCACGACGGGTTCACTTTGAATGACCTGGTCAGCTACGCCACCAAACATAACGAGGCGAACGGTGAAAACAATCAGGACGGGACTAATAACAACTTCAGCGGGAACTATGGCTTCGAAGGCTTAACGAAAGCCGCTGAAATCGAGACGACGCGAAATCGCCAGATCAAGAATTTTATGCTGACCCTGATGATTTCGCGCGGTGTTCCGATGATCCTCGGTGGGGACGAAATTCGCCGCACTCAAGGTGGCAATAACAACGCCTATTGTCAGGACAATGAAACCAGCTGGATGGACTGGTCCCATTTTGACCAGTATCAGGAAATTTTTCGTTTTACCCAAGGCATGGTCGCTTTTCGCGTCGCTCATCCTGTTCTGAGTAAAGAAGAATTCTATAAAAATGAAGGAATTCATTGGTTTGGTCCGCAGGGTGGACCGCCTCATTGGACAGATTTCAAGTGTAAACAATTTGCCTGCCTTATTCATGAAAACGAAAAAGAAAGTCTTTACCTGATGTTCAACGCGGGTACGGAGGCGGCTGATTTTGTTTTGCCGTCCCCATCAGCCGGGTATGGCTGGAGTTTATCGATCGATACATTCCTGCCTTCACCAGGCGATATGGCCGAAGCAGGCAAAGAAATACCACTGAAAAACTCAAAGACTTACCGCGTTGAAGCCCGCTCCAGCGTCATTCTCCGGGCGGCCAAGCCTAAACCCGACGTGCGAAAGCTTTCCACATGAACTCACGCTCTTCCGGAATACTTCTTCATCCAACCTCCCTTTCCAACCCCTATCCCATTGGCGACTTGGGACCTTCGGCGACCGCCTTTGTGGATTTTCTTGTTCTGAGTGGGCAGAGCTGGTGGCAGATGCTGCCGATTGGTCCGACGGGGATAGGAAATTCGCCATATCAATCATCGTCCGCCTTTGCGGGAAATCAGTTTCTGTTGAGTCCCGATTTGTTGATCGAGCATGGATTTCTTAATCGCGGGGATATCGAGTCGCATGTTCCAGGGGCTCCGGGAAAGGTGGACTATTTCGCCATGGAACAACTGAAGTTGAAATGGTTTAAAAAAGCCTATGAACAATTCGAAAAAAAAGGAGGAATGGTCAAGCGGCTGGAATTTGAGGCTTTTGTCCGAGCCGAATCCTTCTGGCTTAACGATTTTTCCTTGTACTTAGCCGTCCGGGACAATGAAGGCACCGGGGACTGGACCAAATGGGACAGGGAACTGAGGACGCGAAAGCCTGAAGCGCTTGTTCGGGCGCGGAAACATTTCACGGATGACATCCGTTACCACCAGTTTATCCAGTGGCAGTTCTCAATACAGTGGAAAGAGTTACGGGCCTATTGCGAGTCCAAGGCAGTCCAGCTGATTGGTGATATTCCCCTATTTGTGTCCCATGAGAGCGCCGATGTCTGGGTTCACCCGGAGATTTTTAAATTGGACGCCGATGGGAACATGACGGTGGTCGCCGGGGTTCCTCCGGATTATTTCACGAAAACAGGTCAGCGATGGGGAGAGCCCGTTTACCGATGGGATGTGCTGCAAGGCCAAAATTACAACTGGTGGATAGAACGTCTGAGGACAGCTTTGGGACGATTCGGTGTTATCCGATTGGATCATTTTATCGGCTATGTGAGAACTTATGAGGTGCCTTCGGGGGACCTTACCGCAGAAAACGGACAATACCAACCGGGCGGCGGCAGCGCGTTTTTTGAAGCAGTGTCAAAAGCTCTCGGATCTTTGCCATTTATCGCGGAGGACCTAGGGGTTCTTACCCCCGAAGTGATTGCTTTAAGGGAACAACTTAACCTGCCCGGTTCTCGGGTGCTTCAATTTGAGTTCGAATCGGAACTTGAAAAGAATATATTCCCCTCGAAAGAGCTCCCAGTGAACTCGGTTGTTTATACCGGAACCCACGATAACGACACTACGGAGGGTTGGTACAGAAAGTTGCCAACTACTCAACGAGAAAGCCTTCGAAAACATCTTGGTGCCAATGACCAGACAGTTGTCCGGGCCATGATCTTGGCGGCCATGGCTTCCAGAGCCGACAGGGTCATCGTGCCGGCGCAAGACCTTTTGGATTTGGGAACTGAGGCACGAATGAATATTCCCGGAACCGTAGAAGGGAACTGGCAGTGGCGCCTGAAGGATGACGCGCTGACGACGGAACTTGCGCAAAGGCTGCGAAATTTAACTGGAACCTGTGGGCGGCTGGGGAGTGAAGGTCACCACTCGCCTCCCTTGCGTCCTGATGACAACCCGTCGGAACAGAACGCGAAGTTGGGCCATGAATCATACGAGGGGCAAAACCATTTAAATGACCAAACCGATAAATATCGGCATCACGCGGAAGGGGAATTGAAGGCGGAGGGGAAAGGGAACAAGTGATTGTTCACGAGAAAATGAAGCCGTTTCCACCGTGAAATGGATTATCGGCGGTCCGTTTGGATCATATTGAAACCAGTTTTTATACAAGCTGTTATCAGGCGACTCTAAGTAAGCCAAAACGAAGTTTTAGGAAAGAAAGGATTCATTTTATGCTCGACAAAGTCAACGAACTGAAGGGTTACAAATTGCACAGTCTGGATGGAGAAATAGGAAGGGTCAAAGAATTCTATTTTGACGATAAATACTGGACCATCCGATATCTGGTCGCGGACACCGGAAATTGGTTACCCGGCAGACAAGTATTGATTTCACCCCACGCCTTGTCCTACGTGAACAAAAAAGAAAAAACTATTTCGGTTGATTTAACCAAAAAGCAGATTGAAGAGAGTCCATCCCTGGATAGCGAAAGGCCAGTGTCGCGGCAATTCGAAGAATCCTATTATGGATATTACCAGTTTCCGGCTTATTGGACAGGCTCTTATATGTGGGGTGCTTATCCCTTCTTTGTGCGCGACGCTAAAAGCACTTCGCAACCGATTCGCAGCGATAAAGTCGAGGATTACCATTTGCGCAGCACAAACGCCGTGACCGGTCATCACATCCAGGCCAGGAATGGTGAGATTGGCCACGTTGTGGATTTCATTATTGATGACCATAATTGGGCGATTCGTTATCTGGTTGTTGACACCAATAACTGGCTGCCTGGCAAAAAAGTCCTGATTTCACCACCCTGGATAGAAAGCGTTAACTGGGGTCAATCAAAAGTGTTTGTCCGCCTGTCCCGTGAGGCAATTAAGAATTCGCCGGAATTTAAAGAAGCCTCCCGGCTCACCCGGGAATATGAGACCCAATTGCATGGACATTACAGTCTTCAAGGCTATTGGGTTGAGGAATTGGCGGCCCAAAGGGATTCTCTCGCGGCGCCTAATCAAAACAGAGGAAAATGAATTGAATTATTCTTTAAAGAAACCGTTATGAAAAAAAACAACATGTTCTCCTGTTTGTTTGTGGATGTGGGAGGAGTTTTGCTCACCAATGGATGGGATCATCGCGCGCGCAGGCGAGCGGTTTCCCAATTCAAACTCGAATGGAATGAGTTCGAAAGCCGTCACGGATTGTTTGTGGAACCCTATGAGTTGGGATTGATCGGTCTTGAAGAATATCTCAACGGCGTGGTTTTTTATCAAAAACGCGATTTTTCCCGGTCAAGCTTTCGAAATTTCATATTCGCTCAGTCGAAATCGCACCTCAAAATGATGGAGCTCATCGTTCAACTCAAGGCGATCCACGGTCTCAAGATTGTTGTGGTCAGCAACGAAGGTCGAGAAGTAAACGCTTACCGGATTCGTAAATTTAAATTGGCCGGTTTGGTGGATTTCTTTATTTCCTCCTGTTTTGTCCATCTCCGAAAACCCGACGTGAATATTTATAAAATGGCACTCGATACGGCCCAGATATCCCCTGAGAAAATAGTTTATATCGAAAACACTCCCCTATTCGATAAGGTCGCGGAAGGATTAGGGATTAAAAGTATTTTTCATAAAAATTATCAATCCACCCGCGCCTGCTTGTCCTCTTGGGGTTTGTCGGTGAACGAAGGAATTGAATATGAATAAAAAACAAATACTGACCATTAATGCCGGCTCCTCTAGTCTTAAATTCGCCGTATTTGAAGCGGGCCAGCCGCCCCAACGCGTTCTTTGGGGCGGCATTGATCGGATTGGACAATCCGGAGCGGCTTTTCAGGTGAAGGGTTTGAATTCAACTGACGAATTTTCTAGAGTTTTGACCAAGTCCGACCACCAGGCCGCTTTAGGGGTTTTTATGATATGGGTCAAGGAGCGGGGCGGGGGAGCAAGTTTATTGGCGGTTGGGCATCGCATGGTTCAAGGCGGCCCCCAACACAGCGAACCGGAGAGAGTCACCCATGAGTTAGTTGAAGCGCTCTTTGTATTAAGTCCTTACGATCCTGAACACATGCCGATGGAAATTCTCATCGTGGACGCTTTCCACAGGCAATATCCCAATCTGTCCCAGGTGGTTTGTTTCGATACGGCTTTTCACCACGATATGCCTCTGGTGGCACGGCTCCTCCCGATCCCCCGAAGTTATGATGCGAAGGGTATTCATCGTTATGGTTTTCATGGCATTTCCTATGCCTTTCTTATGGAGGAACTTTCACGGTTAGGGTATGTGGAGGCGGCTGAAGGCCGGGTGATTTTAGCCCATCTGGGCAACGGGGCTAGTTTGGCTGCGGTTCTTAAGGGTAAATCCATTGATACCAGTATGGGTTTTACGCCGTCCTCGGGAGTTTTAATGGGGACCCGCTCCGGAGATTTGGATCCGGGACTGGCTTTGTACCTGGAAAAAACCGAAGGCATGGACACTAAGACTTTTAACACGATGGTAAATTTTCATTCCGGATTACTGGGAATATCCGAAACCGGGCCCGACATGCGGGATTTACTGGATCGAGAAAACCATGATTCTCGCGCGGGAGACGCTATCGATTTGTTTTGTTACCAGGTGAAGAAGTGCATCGGCGCTTATGCGGCGGCATTAGGCGGGCTCGATACTTTGGTTTTTTCAGCGGGTATCGGGGAAAACTGCCCACTGATCCGCCAGCGCATTTGTGACGGACTGGACTTTTTGGGTATCAAGTTGAATGAATCCCTCAACCACGTGAATGAAAAAGTCATTTCCGATGAAAAAAGTAGGGTAAAGGTTTTTGTCATCCATACGGATGAGGAACTGATGATTGCCAAAAAAACCAGCGATGTATTGAAACTGAATTAGAAAGGGAGGCGCAGGTCATGCAAACAAAAACACTCTCACCTGAGTTGCTGAAAAAAATGAACGCCTACTGGCGCGCCGCCAATTACCTGTCCGTCGGGCAAATTTATCTCTACGACAATCCACTGTTGAAAGAACCGCTGAAACTCTCTCACGTGAAGCCCCTGGTTGTCGGACACTGGGGCACGACGCCGGGCCAGAATTTTATCTACGTCCACCTGAACCGGGTCATTAAAAAGTATGACTTGAATATGTTTTACATTGCGGGTCCGGGCCACGGTGGCCCAGCAATCGTAGGTAACGTTTATCTTGAGGGCACCTGGAGTGAGGTTTATCCGAATGTCACGCAAGACGAAGCTGGAATGAAAAAACTGTTCAAGCAATTTTCGTTTCCCGGTGGGATTTCGAGTCACGTGGCGCCAACGACGCCGGGATCGATTCATGAAGGAGGGGAGCTGGGATATTCGCTCAGTCACGCTTTTGGAGCGGCCTTCGATAATCCCGACTTGATCGTGGCCTGCGTCATCGGCGACGGCGAGGCGGAAACGGCCTCTTTGGCGACTTCCTGGCAGTCCAACAAATTTCTCGACCCGGTTACGGACGGCGCCGTTCTGCCGATACTTCATCTCAACGGCTATAAGATCAGCAATCCAACCGTTTTGGCGCGTATTGAGCATGAAGAGCTCGACCAATTCCTGCGCGGCTGCGGATGGGCACCTTACTTCGTGGAAGGCGATGATCCGGAAACGATGCATCAACTCATGGCGGATACTTTGGAAAAGGTCATTGGGGACATCCGGCAAATACATAACAACGCGCGGCAAAAGAATGATCTCACCCGGCCCCGCTGGCCCATGATTATCCTCAAGTCACCGAAGGGCTGGACGGGACCGAAGGAAGTTGACGGCCTGCCAGTTGAGGGCACTTTCCGGGCGCATCAAGTGCCGCTTCTGGTAGATCCTGAACATCCCGATCATGTAAAGCAGCTAGAAAGCTGGATGAAGAGTTACAAAGCGGAAGAATTGTTCGATAAAGAAGGCGGGCTCATGCCGGAGTTGGCCGAGCTGGCGCCAAAGGGTGACCGAAGGATGGGCGCCAATCCCCATGCCAACGGTGGACTTTTACTGCACGATTTGAAAATGCCAGACTTCCACGCCCATGCGGTGAATGTACCTTCGCCGGGTGCCGTGAACGGACAAGATACACTCGTACTGGGTAAGTTTCTCCGTGACGTGGCCAAGCTCAATCAGGACCAGCGTAATTTTCGCATCTTTGGGCCTGACGAGACTCTCTCCAATCTTCTTGGCGCGGTTTTTGAAACTACCAGCCGGCAATGGAACGCCCGGACCGAAAAGAATGATGAATTCCTCGCGTCTGATGGACGGGTGCTGGACTCGATGCTCAGCGAGAACCAGTGCGAAGGCTGGTTGGAAGGATATCTGTTGACCGGGCGGCATGGAATTTTTAATAGCTATGAGGCATTCATCCGCATCGTTGATTCCATGTTCAGCCAACATGCCAAGTGGCTGAAAGTGTGTTTGGAGCTGCCCTGGCGCAGGAAGATATCGTCGCTGAACTATCTGCTTGCTTCCCATGTCTGGCAGCAGGATCACAACGGCTTCACGCACCAGGACCCCGGTTTTCTGGATCACGTTATCAACAAAAAAGCTGATATCGTGCGCTGTTACCTTCCGCCGGACGCCAACTGCCTGTTGTCGGTGATGGACCACTGCCTGCGGAGCCGGAATTACGTCAACGTGGTCGTGGCTGGTAAACACGCGTTGCCCCAATGGCTGAATATCGAAGAGGCCATTGTGCATTGCACCGAAGGCATCGGCATTTGGTCTTGGGCCAGTAATGACCAGGGCGCGGAGCCGGATGTAGTCATGGCCTGCTGTGGCGATACACCCACTCTGGAGATTTTGGCCGCAGTTTCCATCCTCCGCGAACATCTACCTGATCTTAAAATCCGCGTTATCAACGTGGTTGACCTGATGAAACTGGAATCCAACACCGAGCATCCGCACGGGTTGAACGCGAACGATTACGACTCGCTCTTCACGAAAGACAAGCACATTGTCTTTGGTTTTCATGGGTATCCCTGGTTGATCCATCGATTGACCTACCTCCGCCACAACCAGAATCTGCATGTTCGTGGCTACAAGGAAGAGGGCACGATCACCACGGCATTTGATATGAGAGTGCAGAACGATCTGGATCGGTTTCATCTGGTGCAGGATGTGATTGATCGGGTGCCGGGCCTTGGTTCTAAAGGCGCCTATCTGAAGCAAAAAATGCAGGACAAACTCATCGAGCACAAGCAGTACATCGACCAGAACGGTCAGGATATGCCGGAAATAAGGAATTGGAAGTGGGGGGCAAAATCATGACTCGAAAATCGCCCCCAAAGCAGATAGGCCATCTCAAAAAGAAATCTGGTCATCGCGTGAAAAAAGTAAAAAATGAAAAAAATCCTTCCCGTTCGGCCAGGAAAGTCCGGTTAGGAAATGGCGGTGAAGCGCATCAAACCGCATCCGGCCCCCATCCTGTGATCACAACCAACCAGGGTGTTCCTGTTTCCGACAACCAAAACTCGCTCAAGGCCGGACTGGAAGGGCCGGTCCTTCTGGAAGATTTTGTCCTACGGGAAAAGATCACGCATTTTGACCATGAGCGGATTCCAGAGCGGATCGTCCATGCCCGGGGTACGGCTGTGCACGGCTATTTTGAACTGACCGAATCACTGGCGCGTTATACGACCGCGAAAATCCTAACCCAAGTCGGCGTACAAACAAAAGTTTTTACGCGTTTTTCAACAGTGGTCGGTGGCGCGGGTTCAGTCGATACGCCGCGTGATGTCCGCGGATTTGCTGTCAAGTTCTATACCCAGGAAGGAAATTGGGACCTGGTCGGCATCAATATTCCTGTTTTTTTTATTCAGGACGCCATCAAATTTCCCGACCTGATTCATGCGGTCAAGATGGAACCTGACCGGGGCTTCCCGCAAAGCGCCACAGCCCACGACACCTTCTGGGATTTCATTTCGCTGATGCCTGAATCCATGAACATGGTGATGTGGATCATGTCGGACCGTACCCTTCCACGCTCGCTTCGGATGATGGAAGGTTTCGGCGTCCACAGCTTCCGATTGGTGGATGCTAAGGGCGATTCGACCTTTGTCAAGTTTCACTGGCGGCCCAAACTGGGCCTGCAATCGACTACCTGGAATGAGGCCGTCAAGCTGGCTGGGGTAGACCCGGATTTTCACCGGCGTGACCTATTTGAGTCCATCGAAAAAGGTGATTTCGCCGAGTGGGAATTTTCGGTCCAGCTGTTCACGCAGGAACAGGCTGATCAATTTCCGTTTGACCATCTGGATCCGACCAAACTGATTCCGGAGGAATTGGTGCCATTGAAAGTGATCGGACGGATGGTATTGAACCGATGGCCAGAAAATTTTTTCGTTGAAACCGAGCAGGTGGCCTATTGTCCGGCGAACATCGTACCGGGAATTGATTTTTCCAATGATCCCCTATTGCAGGGCCGTCTTTTTTCTTATCTGGACACCCAGCTTTCTCGTTTCGGAACGCCCAATTTCAATCAAATTCCGATCAACGCCCCCAAGTGTCCGTTTGCCAACCTTCAACGCGATGGAAAAATGCAGGCGACACAGCCGGTCGGACGCGTCGGATATGAACCGAACTCCTTGTCCCCGGATGCGCCGCGTGAAAACCCGGTTGTCGGTTTTCAGAGTGTCCACACCAATGAAAATGGTGAAAAAGGCCGTATCCGTCCGGAGAGTTTCGCGGACCATTACAGCCAGGCGCGCCAGTTTTATCGCAGTCAAACAGTGTACGAGCAATCACATATGGTTTCGGCGCTCGTGTTTGAGTTGTCGAAGGTGGAACTTCCTCATGTGCGTCAGGCGGTCACCGCCCATCTGCGGCATATCGACGAAGACCTTGCTCGACGCGTTGCCGATGGCCTGGGGCTGGAGAAACTGCCAACAGCTCCTCTGACCGCCGCTCCGGTGCTGGATATGAAACCTTCCCCCGCGTTGAGGACTATCGGAAATGGAAAGGATACCCTCAAGGGACGTTCCATCGGCATCCTCATCGCAGATGGCTCGGACGGCAATCTCATCGACAAAGTGCGCAAAGCCGCTGTTAAGGCAGGCGCGAATGTGAAGGTCGTCGCTCTCCAAGTAGGCGGCGCCATTCTGGATAACGGTTTATTACTGAAGGCCGACGGACAACTGGCCGGTACATCTTCTGTCCTGTTTGACGCGATCGCGGTCATCCTGTCGGACGAAGGCGCGAAGCGGCTGGCCGGGGAATCCACCGCCATTGATTTTATCCGTGACGCCTTTTCTCATCTCAAGGCGATTGCCGTCGACCAGGGAGGCGGGAAACTGCTCCTTCAAGCGAATGTCGGAAATGACCGGGGTGTCGTCAATCTTAGTGATATGGCAAGTTTTATTTCTGCGGCCAAGACGCGGCAATGGGCAAGAGAAGCCTTAGTCCGTCGATAGGTGTAACTGCGGTGCATCTGAAAAGACAAAAGATGAAGCCGTTGCGACAAGAGGAGAAAGATATTTCGAAAATTCGGAACAGGAAGTGATCCATCCGGGTAAACCGGATGAAGCTCCAGAACTAATTTCCCCCATTTGCCAACCGGCCGATGGGTTTGTCGTTAGCAATTCACCCAATACTTTAGTCCTTCCTTTGAAAGGAAAAATATTATGGCTTACCAAAGCATCAATCCCTATGACGGAAAATTATTAAAGAAGTATGAGGAAATCACCGACCAGCAGTTGGAAAAGGCGATCGCAACCGCACAGGCCTGCTTTGAAATATGGAAAAACAAGACTTTCGCCGAGCGCGCGGTCATTGTGGCGAAAGCCGCCGCGATCATGCACGCGCGTATCGACGAGTTCGCCCTTCTGGTGACACAAGATATGGGAAAACTCATCGACCAGTCCCGGGGGGAAGCGAAGTTGAGCGCGGACATCATCGATTACTACGCCAAGAACGCGGAGCAATTCCTCGCGCCGCAGCGCCTCAAGCCGAGCTCGGGCGAGGCGGAGATTCAAAACGCTCCCTTCGGCGTGCTTTTTGGCGTCGAGCCCTGGAACTTTCCCTACTATCAATTAGCGCGGTTTGCCGCTCCCAACCTGATGGCGGGCAATGTGGTCATGGTCAAGCATGCGGGATGCGTCCCGCAATGCGCCCTGGCTTTTGAAAAGTTATGGTTGGAGGCCGGAGCGCCAGTCGGCGCCTACACCAACCTGTTTATCTCCTATGACCAGGTGAACCGCGTCATCGACGATCCAAGGGTTATGGGCGTTGCTTTGACCGGCAGCGTTGAGGCCGGAAAAACCGTCGCGGGTCGGGCGGGGCAGAATCTCAAAAAATCAACTATGGAACTGGGCGGTGCGGACGCTTTTATCGTGCTCGAGGACGCGGATATCGACAAGACGGTCCAGTGGGCTGTTTGGGGAAAAATGAATAACACGGGACAGTGTTGTGTGGCGGCCAAGCGGTTCATTGTGGTGGAGGCGCTGGCCGACCGTTTTCTGGAGAAGTTCAAGGCGGCGCTGGCGGCATTGAAGCCGGGAGATCCCATGGACAAGGCGACGACGCTGGGGCCTTTATCCACTGAATCGGCCCTGGTCAAATTGGTGGATCAGGTCAAGCAAGCGGTTGCCCATGGCGCAACCCTGGTGCTGGGCGGCGGACGGATTGACCGTCCCGGAGCTTTCATGCAGCCGACCATTCTGTCCAATATCAAACCGGACAATCCAGCCTATGGGCAGGAATTCTTCGGGCCTGTCGCTCTTTTCTTCAAGGTCAAAAACGAAGACGAAGCGGTGGCCCTGGCCAATGATTCGGAATTCGGTTTGGGAGGCTGTGTCTTCACGAAGGATGTGGCGCGCGGCAAAAGGGTGGCCAGTCGTGTGGATACGGGCATGATGTTCGTCAATCACCCCACATGGACCACGGCAGACCTGCCCTTCGGCGGGATCAAGAACTCGGGTTATGGACGAGAACTCTCCAGCCTGGGTATCCAGGAGTTCGTGAACAAAAAACTGGTCCGGGTCGCTTCCATCGACGCGCCAGCCTAGTTTCGAAACGCCGATCAGCCGCTTTCGCCGGCAGCTCTAAAAGAACAGGAGTCAATCATGGGACATCAAATGCATGCGGCAGTTGTTGAACAGTTCGGAAAACCTTTGTTATTAAAAGAATTGGATATTCCTTCCGTTGGTCCCGGCCAGATATTGATCAAAACCGAGGCTTGCGGGGTATGTCATACGGACCTCCATGCGGCACATGGAGATTGGCCGGTAAAACCCACGCTTCCGTTTATTCCCGGTCACGAGGGCATAGGGATTGTGGTTGCCGTCGGTTCGGGCGTGAAGGCTGTGAAAGAAGGTGACCGGGTCGGGGTGCCCTGGCTCTATTCGGCCTGCGGCCATTGCGAGTATTGCCTGTCCGCCTGGGAGACGGTCTGTCCGGAAGCGCAATTCGGCGGTTATACCAAGAACGGCGGTTTTGCCGAATATATCCTCGCTGACCCCAACTATGTCGCCCATATTCCCGCCGGTCTCGCGGCGAGTGAAGCCGCCCCGATCATTTGCGCGGGTATCACCACCTATAAAGGGATCAAGGAGACTGGGGCAAAGCCCGGTGAATGGATCGCTATTTCGGGTGCGGGCGGCCTGGGGCATCTGGCGATCCAATATGCAAAGGTCATGGGACTTCATGTCTGTGCCATTGATATTAGTGACGGCAAACTTGCGCACGCCAAGCGCCTGGGCGCCGATTTCACGTTCAATGCCAAGACCGGTGATCCGGCTGCGGCCGTGAAAAAGGTGACCGGAGGGGGCGCCCAGGGGGTTCTTATTACAGCCCCGTCGCTAAGCGCGTTTAAACAGGGTGTGGGTATGACCCGCAAGCGGGGTACCTGCGTGCTGGTGGGGCTGCCGCCGGGTGAATTTCCTGTTCCGCTCTTCGACGTGGTGGCGAACTGTATCACCATCCGGGGTTCCTTTGTGGGTACACGCAAGGATATGGCTGAGGCGCTGGCCTTCGCCGCCGAGGGAAAGGTCAAAGCGGATATCGAGCTACAGCCCCTGTCCGCGATCAACAACATATTCGAACGGCTTGAAAAGGGAGATGTGCCGTCACGGGTAGTTATCGAGTTCGCGAAAAGTTAGGGCGAAAAACATAAGGTTCGCCAGATTTGGGAAATGAAGGAAGAAATGATGAATCTAGACACAGCGTTACTTGATTGCCGACTGATGAGTGAATCCGACCGTTTGACGGTGGAGATGGGTGATTCCATTCAAGAGCTGATGGAGAAGGCGGGAAGCGCGGTCGCGCGCGAGATCATGAATCGCTGGACGTCTCGTCCGGTGACGGTACTCTGCGGTCCCGGTAACAATGGAGGAGACGGTTTTGTCGCTGCCCGACGGCTTTTCGAAGCGGGTTGGCCCGTTCGTTTGGCCCTTCTGGGTTCCCGCGGCGCACTTAAAAATGAGGTAGCGCTTGTGGCGCAACAATGGCTTGGACAGGTTGAGCCACTGGAAACAGGCGTTCTCAAGGATGCCAAATTGATAGTGGACTCGATCTTTGGAGCGGGATTGACCCGTGCTTTGGATGGAGAAGTTTTAGAAACTTTATCTACTGCGTCAAAAATGGGGATACCCCTGGTGGCGGTGGATGTACCCAGCGGTTTGATGGGGGATACTGGAGAAGTTTTGGGTGCGGTAGAGGCGGTTTTGACCGTTACTTATACCCGCAAGAAGCCGGGTCACCTGCTATTGCCGGGACGGGATTTATGCGGTGAAGTTGTGGTGGCGGATATCGGAACCCCCTTATCGATCATCGAAAGTGTCGCGCCGAACACATTTGAAAATGATCCAAAACTCTGGATTTCTGCCCTGCCACAAGCAAAGTCCGGCGGCAACAAATACACCCGAGGCCATGCGCTTATTTATGGTGGTTATCCCATCACCGGAGCCGCCCGGATGGCGGCCATGGGCGCTGCCCGGGCAGGGGCCGGATTGACAACAATTGCCGTGCCAAAAACCGCTTTGGCGATTTACGCGGGCGCTTTGACAAGCATTATGGTTCATCCTCTGGCGGATGCCGGAGATTTTGAGCGTTTGATGGAAGATCACCGGTTTACCGCTTTTCTCATCGGCCCTGGAGCCGGAGTAGGCGAGGAAACACGCTGCCGCGCGGTTGCAATGCTGAAAACCAAGTGCTCCGTTTTGCTGGATGCGGACGCCTTGACTTCCTTTCAAACCGACCCATTGACGCTGGATGCGGTCATCACCGGGCCCTGTGTTTTAACTCCACATGAGGGTGAGTTCCGCCGGTTGTTTGATTTTAAAGGCGACAAGCTTACCCGAGCCCGGGCGGCGGCCAAACGAAGCGGCGCTATTTTGGTTCTCAAAGGCAATGACACCGTCATTGCGTCCCCTGATGGCCGGGCCATTATTAATTCCAATGCCCCGTCGACTTTAGCGACAGCTGGTTCGGGAGACGTATTGAGCGGGATTATTTTGGGACTTCTTGCCCAGGGTGTCGATCCATTCCTCGCCTCGGCGGCGGGGGTATGGATGCATGGGGCGGCGGCGGACGAATTTGGACCGGGGCTAATCGCTGAGGACTTGCCCGATTTACTGCCGAGAGTATTCCAGCAGCTTTACCGTTTGATATAAATAAGACTTATTGGAGAAAACAATGAACGCGATGGTACTGAATCAAATTAAAACCACTCTTCAGTGGATTACTATGGCAGACCCCGAACCGGGACCGGGACAGATCCGGGTCAAGGTAGGTGCCTGTGGTGTCTGCCGCACGGACTTGCATGTAGTTGACGGGGAATTGCCCAATCCCCAAGTGCCGATCATTCCCGGCCATGAGATTGTGGGAAGGATCGACCTGGTGGGACCGGGAGTCGAGGGTTTAAAAGTCGGGGAAAGGGTCGGCGTTCCCTGGCTGGGCCATACCTGCGGAGTTTGTCCCTACTGCCGGAGCGGCCACGAAAATCTTTGCGATCATCCGATTTTTACTGGTTACACCCGCGACGGGGGCTTTGCCACCTCGGTTGTGGCCGACGCGCGTTTCGCTTTTCCACTGGGCGAGTCGGGGAGTGATGTTTCTTTAGCTCCGTTACTTTGCGCAGGCCTTATCGGCTGGCGGGCTCTCGTAGCAGCAGGAGAAGGCAAAAAACTAGGGCTATATGGTTTCGGCGCGGCGGCCCATATCATCGCTCAAGTGGCCAAATGGCAGGGACGATCGGTTTTTGCTTTTACTAAACCAGGCGACCTGACGACCCAGAATTTCGCCAGGGGATTAGGGGCGACCTGGGCGGGAGGATCGGACGAAACACCTCCCGAACTGCTGGACGCGGCGATCATCTTCGCCACATTGGGCGACCTGGTGCCTTCGGCGCTCAAGACCGTTCGCAAAGGGGGCCGGGTGGTTTGCGCCGGCATTCACATGAGCGACATTCCGAAATTTTCTTATGACCTGCTTTGGGGTGAAAGGCAGATCGTTTCAGTCGCCAATTTGACCCGCCAGGATGGAATTGATTTTCTAAGTCAAGCACCTCAAATGAATATTGTGACAGAGACAACCAATTATCCGCTCCGGCAGGCCAACGAAGCCCTGGCCGACTTGCGCGCTGGCCGGTTCCATGGGGCGGCGGTGCTAGTGCCATGAACACATTAGTGCTTGTCGAAACCGCGAAGTGGTTGATGGCAGGCCATAAGGGCCTGCTGGCGATGGATGAAAGCAACCCTACCTGCAACAAACGATTTGCCGCGCTGGGAATTCCGCAGACCGAGGAAATGCGGCGCGCCTACCGGGAGCTGATCGTCACCACGCCCGGTTTGGGCGAAAGCATTAGCGGCGCGATCCTTTGCGACGAGACCATCCGCCAGACAAAAAAAGACGGCACACCCTTTGTGAAAGCCCTCTCTGACGCCGGAATTATCGTCGGTATTAAAGTGGACAAAGGCGCTAAGGCTATGGCGGGTCATGCGGGGGAGAAAATAACCGAGGGCCTAGATGGTTTGCGCGAACGGCTTAAGGAATATTTCCGGATGGGAGCCCGTTTCGCCAAATGGCGCGCAGTGATTATCTTGGGCGAGGGCATTCCCAGCCAATGTTGTATTGAGGCAAATGCCCAGGCCTTGGCCCGCTATGCCGCTTTATGTCAGGAAACCGGATTGGTCCCTATTGTGGAGCCGGAAATTCTCATGGACGGCGACCATATGCTGAAGCGATGTTTTGACACAACGGAACAAGTCCTAAGGACGGTTTTTGAGGAACTTTACAACCAGAACATCCTGCTGGAGGGAATGATTCTCAAGCCCAACATGGTGCTTCCCGGTTTGGCCTGCTCCCAGCAGGAAGGGGTGGACGAGGTCGCCGACGCCACGGTGCGGTGCCTATTGCGGGCGGTGCCGGCCGCCGTTTCGGGTATCGCTTTCCTGTCCGGCGGACAGCCTCCCAAAACGGCCTCAGCCCGTTTGAACGCCATGAATGTTCGGTTCAAACACAAACTGCCATGGGCCCTCACCTTTTCTTTTTCCCGAGCCATCCAACAGCCAGCTCTGGATATTTGGAAGGGAGAGGAAGTTCATCTGCAAGCGGCCCAATTTGTCCTGCATCATCGCGCAACCTGCAACCGATCTGCTCGACGGGGTGAATATAGTGAAGCGGAGGATACGTACATTGCCAATACCCAACGATGAAACGAAAAGTCGAGTCCTCAAAATCGGCAAACGCCACGACTTTTGAATCGAAGCTGGAAGCGAATTCAACCACAGGAGATGACCTGAAAACCTTCCCAATGGCGGAAGTGGAGAAAAAACTGGGTTCGGCGCCGGAGAGAATCAGCTAGGCGGGGCGCAGAAACGGTTGACCTATAGAAAGGAAATTAATGATGAATCAAATGTTTGGATTAATGTGCTCGTGGATGCAAGGAGGAAATGATTCCTGGAGAGCCAGTTGGAAGAGGGGGGCGGATGGATGGATGCATAGATGGAATTGCCCTGGGCTGGACGGATGGGGAAGAATTTTGACAAATCAGGGATTTTTGATTCGATCAGGGATATTCATATTGGTGATAGTCCTATTGGTCGTTTTGATTCGCGTGTGGTCCAAAAAATAATCGTAAGTTCATGACAAAACTTTGAAGTGAATGTAAATGAGCCATGGAAATGATGACAGGAGACTTCTTATGAAGGAACAAGAATCAAAAAAGAATCCCGAGTCGAAACCGGGCGAAAAGCCTGCTCCGCAGGATGATTTGAAAACCTTTTCCCTAGAGGAAGTGGAGAAGAAACTGGGCTCGTCACCGGAGGGCATCAGCCAGGCCGAGGCACAGAAGCGACTGACTCAATATGGGCCCAATGAAATCACCGAAAAGAAAACCAACGCCTTCCTAAAATTTCTTACTTATTTTTGGGGTCCTATCCCTTGGATGATTGAAGCGGCCGTGGTCCTTTCAGCGGTGGCCAGGCACTGGCCGGATTTTTTCATCATCCTTCTTTTGCTTTTTTCCAACGCTGTAGTCGGGTTCTGGGAAGAAAGCCAGGCGGGAGACGCCATAGAGGCCCTGAAGGCCAAGCTGGCGGTCAAGGCACGGGTTTTACGGGATGGGAAATGGCTTAATCCGCCGGCGAAGGAACTGGTTCCGGGTGATGTCATCCGCATGCGCCTGGGCGATATTATACCGGCGGACGCGCGACTGCTTTCAGGTGACGAAGTGTCGGTAGACCAGTCCGCCTTGACGGGAGAATCCTTACCCGCCACAAAAAAACCGGGCGATGCGGTATTTTCCGGATCCATTCTCCGGCGGGGCGAGATCGGCGCGCTGGTCTACGCTACTGGCGCTAATACCTATTTCGGCAAAACGGCTCAGCTGGTGCAGGAAGCCCACACCGTCAGTCATTTCCAAAAAGCAGTGCTGAAAATCGGTAATTATTTAATCATTTTGGCGGCGGTCCTGGTGGCCGTCATCATCGTCGTCGCGATCCTCCGGGGTGACCCGATCCTTAATACACTGCAGTTTGCTTTGGTTTTAACCGTGGCCGCTATTCCCGTGGCCATGCCGACGGTGCTTTCAGTGACTATGGCGGTTGGCGCGCGTCTTCTGGCTAAAAAACAAGCGATTGTCAGCAAACTGGTGGCTATTGAGGAATTGGCGGGCGTGGATGTGCTCTGCGCCGACAAGACCGGCACACTGACCCAGAACAAGCTGACGCTGGGTGATCCTTTCCACCTGGACAATATTTCCCCGGAAGAGGTGATCCTCAACGGGGCCCTGGCCTCGCGGGCGGACAATAACGATACCATCGACCTGGCGGTCCTGGGAGGGCTGAAGGATAAAGAGGCCCTGAAAGACTACCAGCCTGTTCATTTTATTCCCTTTGACGCCGTGCATAAACGCACCGAGGCTACCGTCAAAAGCAAGGACGGAAAAGAATTCAAGGTGACCAAGGGTGCTCCCCAGGTGATCTTAGGATTGTCCTCCAACGCCGCCCAAGTGAAGGACAGCGTCGACAAGGCTATCGACGAATTCGCGTCGAGGGGATTTAGGTCCCTGGGCGTGGCTCGGGCCGAGGAGGGAGGCCCCTGGAAACTTCTGGGCGTTCTACCTCTGTTTGATCCGCCTCGGGAGGACGCCAAGGAAACCATTGCCACCGCGCTCGCCATGGGCGTCAAGGTCAAGATGGTGACGGGTGACGCTCTGGCCATCGCAAAGGAAACCGCTAAAAAGTTGGACATGGGAACCAATATTCTGGACGCGGCTAGCCTGGGAGATTCCAAAAAGGAAGAATCTTCGGTGACGGCCGAGTCCATTGAAAAGGCCGACGGCTTCGCGCAGGTATTCCCAGAGCACAAGTATCACATCGTGGATGTCCTGCAAAAGCGGGGGCATCTGGTGGGCATGACGGGCGACGGCGTGAACGACGCTCCCGCGTTGAAGAAAGCGGACTGCGGCATCGCGGTTTCGGGTGCGACGGACGCGGCGCGCGCAGCAGCCTCTATTGTGCTGATGACGCCGGGTCTGTCGGTAATTATTGACGCCATCAAGGAAAGCCGAAAAATTTTCCAGCGGATGAATAGTTACGCCATATACCGCATCGCCGAAACCCTGAGAGTGCTGTTTTTCATGACAGCGTCCATCCTGGTCTTCAACTTTTATCCGGTAACAGCGGTCATGATCGTGATGCTGGCACTTCTCAATGACGGAGCCATTCTGTCAATCGCTTACGACAACGTCCATTACAAGAACCAGCCTGAGGAATGGAATATGCGTTTGGTGCTGGCGATTTCAACCGTGCTTGGCGTTCTGGGGGTTATCGCGGCATTCGGATTGTTTGTCCTGGGGGACAGGGTCTTTCATCTGGACCGGCCCCACCTCCAGACGTTGATGTATTTGAAGCTGTCCGTGGCCGGGCATATGACCATCTTTCTCACTCGTACCCGTGGCCGCCTTTGGTCGATTCGCCCAGCCAAGATTTTATGGATAGCGGTGCTAGGAACCCAGACCGTGGCGACTTTGATCGGGGTTTACGGGTTTTTGATGACTCCGCTGGGATGGGGATGGGCCGGAATTGTCTGGGGATACGCCATCGTGTGGGCGCTCTTAAACGACCAGGTGAAAGTGTTGGCTTACCGGATATTTGATCCGGCCAAAAAAGAGGGTTCCAAGCCTGAAATTAAAACGGGGTCAAAACCCGGAGACAAGGGGGGTACCAAACCGGAAGTTAAGCCAGAGGTTAAACCCGAGGATAAGCCCGAAGTTAAAGCTGGAGACAAGCCAGAAGCCAAAGTGGAGCCAAAGTCTGAAACCAAAGCGGGGGCCAAACCGGAAGTTAAGCCAGAGGTCAAACTCGAGGATAAACCCGAAGGTAAAGGTGGGGATAAACCTGACGCCAAAGCTGAGGCAAGTTCCACAACCAAGGCTGATCCTAAGTCGGGTGCCGAAGCCGGTCCCGAGCCTGAAACTAAGGCGGGAGCCAAACCGGAAGTTAAGCCAGAGGCCAAACCCAATGATAAGCCCGAACCCAAAGGGGAGCCAAAGCCTGAAACCAAAGCGGGGATTAAACCCGAAGCTGTAGTGGAAGATAAACCTGAAGTCAAAACCAAAACACAATCGGATTTGAAACCGGAAATTGCAAAGCGGGCCTATGAACTTTACGAAAAGCGGGGCCGCCAGGCCGGTCAGTCAGACCAGGACTGGGATAAAGCCGAAAGTGAGATTCAAAAAGATACCGGTAAACCCGGGATCAAAACCGAACCTAAGCCAGAAGCTAAGGGGAAAACGAAGGATTTGACACCGCAAATCGTCAAGCGTGTTCATGAATTTTATGAGGAACTGGGGCGCAAAGAGGTTCAAGAGGTTGAAAATATGGAAAAGACCGATCGAGAAACTAAGAAAAAGGAAAATCAATGAAAATCGATCCCCGGGAATATCAGATTAAAGAAGGAAAGGAAGTTGAACTCAAAAAATGGCCGACCCGGATAAAACCTTTGTACGACTCAAAGGAAGACTATCAAAAGGTTCTGGCGGACCATGTGGAAAAGCTCAGCGACGTTCAAAGCCTTCATTACGCGGATAACCACTACTCCATTCTTTTAATTTTTCAGGCGATGGACGCGGCGGGCAAAGACGGCGCGATCAAGCATGTGATGTCGGGAGTCAACCCGCAGGGCTGTCAAGTTTTCAGTTTCAAACATCCCAGTGCGCTGGAATTACAGCACGATTTTCTTTGGCGCACCACACGGGACCTGCCCGAGAGGGGAAGAATCGGAATTTTTAACCGTTCCTATTACGAGGAAGTGCTCATTGCCCGGGTGCATCCTGAGATTTTAAAAGGCGAACATGTTCATGACGGAAAAGATATTTGGGAAAAGAGGTACCAGTCTATAGTCGATCTGGAAAAACACCTTCACCGCAACGGCACCCGAATCATCAAATTTTTTCTTCACCTTTCCAAGGAAGAACAGCGGAAGAGGTTCCTGGCCCGGCTGGAGGAACCGGAAAAAAACTGGAAATTCACCCTCAATGACATCCATGAACGGAAATACTGGAAGGATTACCGCAAGGCTTTCGAAGCCTGTCTGGGCGCCACCAGTACCCAAAACAATCCGTGGTATGTAGTTCCGGCAGATGACAAGAAAGACGCCCGATTAATTGTTTCCGCCATTATTTTGGACAGGATGGAAAAGCTACAAATGAGTTACCCCAAGCAGGATGAGGCGCGCCACAAAGAGCTCGCGAAGGCGCTGAGTATGTTGAAAAAGGAAGATGAAAAAAAGGATAGTGATGAATAGCCGGGTTTAAGTAAATGGGTTCAAAAAAGGGAGTGGAAGGTATGGAAACCAGGAAATCCCAGAGTATCGTCGGTATCGCCGCCGACCATGGCGGATTTGAATTAAAGGAACGCCTGATCGTTCAACTACGTGACTCGGGTTATGAAGTGATGGATTTCGGGAATGGTCGGCTGGACCTTGACGATGATTATCCGGATTTTGTTGTACCTCTGGCCCGATCTGTCACGAGTGGACAAGTGTGGCGCGGAGTGGCGATCTGTGGAAGCGGTGTCGGGGCTTCGGTTGCCGCGAACAAAGTGAAGGGGATTCGGGCCTGTCTCATTCATGAAACTTTTTCGGCGCACCAAGGCGTCGAGGATGACGACATGAACATTCTCTGCCTGGGCGGTCTTGTTGTCGGACACGCTCTCGCTTGGGAATTGGTTCGAACATTTCTCGCAGTACGATTCAAGGAAACCGAGCGTTATCGGCGCCGTCTGTCCAAGGTTTTCGAACTTGAAAATAAGGAGACAATATGAATCAATCGCAACTCAACACACGTCCGGCCTGGAAAGGTCTTGAAGCCCATTACGCGAAAATCCATCCCCTGCATCTTCGGGAGTTCTTCGCGGAAGATCCGGAACGGGGGAAACGGATGGCGGCTGAGGCCGTCGGAATCTATTTTGACTATTCCAAGCACCTCGTTACCGACGAGACGCTTAAACTCCTTTTACAATTGGCGGAGGAGTCGGGTCTGCGGACCCATATTGAGGCCATGTTCCGAGGCGATAAGATCAATGTCACAGAGAAACGGGCTGTTCTGCATACGGCTTTGCGCGCGCCTAAAGGACAATCCATTTTCGTCGACGGTTTGGATGTGGTGCCTCAGGTTCACGTGGTGCTCGACAGGATGTCTGAATTTTCCGCCAAAGTGCGAAGTGGAGAGTGGAAAGGCCATACTGGTAAACCGATCCGTCATGTCATCAATGTCGGCATCGGCGGTTCCGATCTGGGGCCGGTGATGGCCTACGAGGCCCTGCGGTATTACAGCGAGCGCAGCCTGACATTCGGTTTTGTTTCCAATGTCGACGGCACTGATTTCGCGGAGGCTGTCCGCGATATTAATGCCGAGGAAACGCTGTTCATCATTTCCTCGAAGACTTTTACGACTCTTGAGACGATGACCAACGCCCATACGGCCCGTGACTGGGCCCTCAAGACCCTGAAAGATCCGGCGTCCATCGCCAGGCATTTTGTCGCGGTCTCGACCAATAGCCAGGAAGTGTCCAAGTTCGGGATCGATACGGCGAATATGTTCGGGTTTTGGGATTGGGTTGGAGGGCGCTACTCCATGGACTCGGCCATCGGGCTCTCAACAATGATTGCCATAGGATCTGAAAATTTTCACACCATGCTCGACGGTTTCCGTCAGATGGATGAGCATTTTCGTACAGCTCCCTTTGAACGCAATTTGCCGGTGCTTATGGGACTGCTGGGAATATGGTATAACAACTTTTTTGGCGCCCAGACTATGGGAGTTTTTCCCTATGAACAGTACCTGAAGCGTTTTCCGGCTTATCTACAACAGTTGACGATGGAAAGCAACGGCAAGCACGTCACGCTGGATGGAACCAGTGTGGCTTACCAAACCGGACCCATTTATTGGGGGGAACCGGGTACCAACGGCCAGCATTCTTTTTACCAATTGATCCATCAGGGAACCAAAATGATTCCCTGTGACTTCATCGGTTTTTTAAAGCCGCTTAACGCGCTGGGCCTCCATCACGACTTGCTCATGGCAAACGTGTTTGCCCAGGCGGAGGCTTTGGCCTTCGGTAAAACGCGCCAGGAGGTGGAGGCCGAGGGAACGCCCTCGTGGCTGGTACCACACCGAACTTTCGAGGGAAACCGTCCGTCCAGTACGATCCTGATGGAAGAGCTGACCCCGGAGGCGCTGGGCAAACTTGTCGCGCTATACGAACACAGCGTCTTTACCCAGGGCGCCATCTGGAACATCGACTCATTTGACCAGTGGGGGGTTGAACTGGGGAAGGCGCTTGCGGTAAGGATTGTTCCTGACCTTGAAAACACAAAGGTTCAACTCAAACACGATAGCTCAACCAATACCCTGATTCAGCGATATAGAAAATCAAAGAATTTATAACCAGTGAAAAACATTCAAAGAAACCCGACGATTTCTTGCAGAAATCTCTGGGTTGAAACCTCTGTTTGTCGCTCTATTAGAGTTTTTCAGAGATTTCAATTTGTCATAGGGATGGCGGGATATTGAGAAGACCGGCAATTTATACTTTTATCCCTAATAACGGAGGGTAACACCTGAGGAGGCAATTATGAAAATAAATCCAATGGCCGGAAAACCGGCCAAAGTATCGATGCTGGTTGATGTGCCCAAACTGGTGACAGCCTACTATTCGGACATACCGGACCCTTCGGTTCCATCACAACGAGTGGTATTCGGAACCTCCGGGCACCGCGGTTCGGCATTCGACAAGGCTTTCAATGAATGGCATATCCTCGCCATCACCCAAGCCATCTGCCTCTACCGAAAACAACAGGGAACGGATGGACCGTTGTTTTTGGGCATCGACACTCACGCGTTATCCATTCCCGCTCAGGCCAGCGCCCTGGAGGTACTGGCGGCCAATGGAGTGGAAGTGATGATCGCTGAGGGGGACGAATATACACCGACCCCCGTAATCTCCCACGCCATCCTGATCTACAACCGAGGAAGAAAGTCAGGTCTCGCCGACGGCATCGTGGTCACGCCCTCCCACAATCCGCCTCATGACGGCGGGTTTAAATATAACCCTACCAACGGCGGACCAGCAGACAAGGTCGCCACCGATTGGATAGAGAAGAAAGCTAATGAGTTTCTGGAATTGAAACTGAACGGCGTGAAGCGTATTTCACTCGCCGCGGCCATTAACGCATCCACAACCCATCGGCATGATTATCTCAGCGTGTATATCGCCGATCTGGGCCACGTGGTGGATATGGAAGCTATTCGCGGATCCAAGCTCCGGCTGGGGGTCGATCCCCTGGGCGGAGCGGGAGTTCATTATTGGGGGCGAATTGCCGAGCTCTATGGATTGAATCTCACCGTGGTTAATGAAGTCGTCGATCCGACCTTTCGTTTTATGACGGTAGATTGGGACGGACAAATCCGCATGGATCCTTCTTCCGTCTACGCGATGCAGCGATTGATAGGTATCAAGGATAAATTCGACCTTTCTTTCGCCTGCGACACCGATCATGACCGGCATGGAATCGTGACACGGAGCACCGGTTTGCTGCCGCCCAACCACTATTTGTCGGTGGCCATCTCCTATCTTTTTCAAAACAGGCTCCATTGGCGCAAAGAAGCGGCGGTCGGCAAGACGGTGGTAAGCAGCCAAATGATCGACAGGGTGACCGCCAAACTGGGCCGGAAACTTTATGAAGTGCCGGTAGGGTTTAAGTGGTTTGTGAACGGTTTGTTCGATGGTTCGCTCGGATTTGGCGGCGAAGAAAGCGCGGGGGCTTCCTTTGTCCGTCTGGATGGAAGCGTTTGGACGACCGACAAGGACGGGATTGTTCCGGCTTTGCTTTCCGCGGAGATTACAGCCCGGATGGGCCACGATCCAGGCGAGATCTACCAGGGACTGACAAGGGAATTTGGCGCTCCGGTCTATGACCGCGTCGAGGCGCCGGCGACACCGGATCAGAAAAAGCTGTTATCCAAGCTCTCGCCTCAACAAGTAAAAATGACCGACCTGGCCGGTGAAAAAATACAAACCATTCTTACGGCCGCGCCGGGCAACCAGGCGCCCATCGGCGGTTTAAAAGCAATTACGAAAAGCGCGTGGTTCGCTGCCCGTCCGTCCGGAACGGAGAATATTTACAAGATCTACGCGGAAAGTTTCCAGGGAGAGGATCATCTTCGCCGTGTTCTGGCGGAAGCCCAGACGATAGTTGACGGGGCTTTGGCGGTTACTAAATCGTCATTAGGGATGCCATGAGCCGTAGCGTTCCCGAATTTCCCCCTGGGGCAGGCTTAAAACGATAATCAACAGACCGGCGATCACGCCGTTCCAACAGGACAGGGGATTGGCCGTGTTTAACAAGCAGGAGCCCAAGATAGCCCACGCTCCCAACAACAGGTTGAAATGCCTGCCTATTCGAACGACTTCGGACATGACCATAACGGATGTGGCGATGATCAAAGCGCCGGCAACATGATCACTATTGGCGCCTGAAGCGGTTGTGCTCCAAACGGCGGGTAAAACCATCAGCCAGACGCCTAATAGCGCGCTCGCCGCGAGAGTCCAGGGAACACTGACGCCCCGGATCATCCAGGTTATGGGGTGGACAGGCGCGCCATGGGCCGGCGCCCTTGATTCATGGTTCTTTCCGCTTTCCACTGTTTCTCCGGCGAGAAACGTCCGCCAGAAAGGTTTTCCCTGACGAAGGCTGAGGCGCATGAATTGGACCATCGCGAAAACTTCATCGACCGCGAAGGTGATCATCAGAAGCATTGCCGTCGCGATCACCAGACAAAGGGCGCACCAATGACCCACCACGACCGGCTGAAGGATTACCAGCGTTATACTGACCAGACCCAAAGGCACGACTAGAATAAAAAAGAAAAGGACTACATAGGGCATCGTGCGCCAGCGGGCCGCGCCGCCCGTACAGCCGATAAGCATCTCCAGGGTATAGGCAAAGGCGCCCAGTCCCGCGTCCGAGACGGGAAGCATTTGGGAAACTTTGGAGGTGAGTACCAGACGGGTGCCGTCCCCGAAGAAAGGATCCCAGATGCTGGAGATATAACCGAGCTGATAAGAGGCAAGATACCGCGAGATAAACCAGCCGATGAACGCGAGGCTGATAATGGGGATTCTTTGACGCCAGCCGGAAGGATTATAGCTCCAGCCGGGGGGAATCCCGGAGTCCGGGTTTAACCTTTTCACGGGGCGGTTTATGCCCGGAATCATGGGTATTAATAAAAAGAGGACAATGGCGGTTAGTCCGACGAATGTGTCATTGATCATCATGACGGGTTGGGGAGCCCAAAAGAGCAGAGGAGCCAGTTGCAGCCAGATACCTACGAAGCCCACGCCCCAACGTCCGATAGAATCCATTTTGGGAATAAGGGCGACTGCGGCAAAGAAAAAGAGCCACGCTCCGCTAAGGATATCGCTGTTGAGCATTTTTCCGGGCGGATAGCGGAGGGCAAAAGGACCGCTGACCAGCCATAGTCCCAGGGCCATCACAATTAAATTAATCCATAGCCGATCCGAGCGGGTGGAAACGATCTTCTGTATATGACGGCTCATAGGGGCTCACCGTCCCATGCTTCGCTTGATGAGTCTTTGGATAGGAGCAAGCCGCATTGAGCGCAGGAACCAGGTTTTTCTTTTAGTGTTTCGGGATGGATGGGGCAGTAATAACCGGATTCGGATCCGTCCGGGGAATCCTGTATTTTAGCGAGCATGGAGTTCTTTCGGCGCGGGTTGGGCGGTTTTTTTGAGCCGGGAAGGGAGATTCAGTTTATTGGCGTAGTACCAGGCGGCGGGATCGTTTTTGAGCGAAGCCGTCATTTTGGGAAGTGTGCGGCGCAGGGAATGCTTAGGCTTCCAGTCGATCAGTTTTTGGGCGCGGCGGATATTCAGCGTGTAATTATCGTCCGCCAAATCGATCATCCAGGGTTTGATAAAGTGATCAACTCCCGGCACGAGATTTTCCAGCCACGCGCCGATTTTCGCGACGAATTTTGGAATTTTCCTGGTCTCCCAGTCTTTGCCGTAAAGAAGCTGTCCGAAAGCGTCTTGGAGTTTCTGGTAGCTTAACGTTTCGGATTCGCCCAGAAGGATGGTGGTTTCTTCGGGCAAAAGGTTCCGCTTTTCGACCACTTTCACGAGGGTATCCACCAAATCCTCAAGATGGATAAAGGACTGGCCGTGGGTTGCGTCCCCGGGGAAAAGATGGCCGAGGAGCTTTTGCTCATAGATGCGTTGAACCTGGTGCGCGATGGGAATGGAGTTGCACTGGTCAGTATAAACGCCCGCGATACGCAAAATAACGGCGGGAATTTTGCCGTGTTTTTGATGGATGAGTTTTTCGGTTTCAACTTTTGATTTCGGGTAGTCCCATTTGGGCTCCAAAGGCCAGTCTTCCTTCATGCGTTCATTCGGATCGTTGGGAGCGTAAACGAGCATCGAGCTGGAGAATACGAACTGACCGACCTGAAACCGATGAAGCTCATGGAGCATGCGTTCCGTACCGCGCACCGTGAGTTCCTCGTACAAGGGGCTGGGTTTGCCGGAAAAGTCATAAAAAGCGGCCAAATGAATAACCGAAGCGATCTTTTCACCATAACCCGCCAGCACGCGGTCAAACGCCTGGCGGACACTCTTATCATCGGTTAAATCCACCTGGACGCATTCCGCCATTGGCAGCGGATGGGAAGGTGATGTTTCACGGTCAAAACCGATAACCCGGAAATGATCAGACAATCGTTCTACCAATGGCGTGCCTATAAGGCCGTTGGCGCCTGTGACGATAACCACCTTTTTGCGCGATTCTGTGTTTGTCATGTGATGCCTTCCTTAACGAATAATGTTGGGATTCCACATAGGGGATAGAGACATGAACTCAAATCCAGCCGAGCTGGGGATACCAGTAATAATGGCTGAAGGCCAAAAGCACTAAAACCATGATGAGAATCCAAAAAAAGGCGTCCACGGCGGTTTTTCGTTCTTCCTCCGATATGGTTTCTGTTTTCAAATCCACCGGCACGGTAGGACGGGATTTGCGGGGGCTGACCGAGGTAAGTAAAAAGGCGACCAAAAAACCTACAAAAACAATGGGGATCCAGCCCACACCGAACCATCGAGGGCCATAAGGCCTTAACCAGACGCCCGCGACCCAGGCGAAAAGGGAAACTACGATAAAAAACCAAATCAGACTGCCCCACGGACCCTTGGTGCCAAAGGCGAGGGAAATTAAAAAGACCATCAGCGAACCGATGATGAGAGCTGCGAAAAAATCTGCGAAGAACATGAGGAACTCCTTTTTATTTGTGACGGATAGGCATGTTAAGGGAACGTACTGTTTTAATAAAAAGCCGAAAGGGATACCCATTTCTTATTATTTTCGAAAATGGGTACACCCAAAACTCGGGCTTCGGCTTGAAGCCTTAGACCGTGGGACCGCAATGAGGCAGAACCCTTTAGGCTAAAAGCGGTTAATTCCAGTAATATTGAACGTAGTTGGGATCGTCGTAATAATAAAAATATTGTTTGTTCTCCTGGATGAAGGCTGAATTAGAATCCAGCGAAGTGTTAAAGGCGGTAAATTGGTCTAGCGTCAGTTTATCCGAACCGTTGGTTTTGAAATCCGCCGTCATCTGGTTCTCAACCGACTTCAAAGCCGTGCCGCAATTCTTGGCTTGGTCGTTGGTCAGGGTATTGTTGGTTAAACCCTGTTGAATCCGTTCGCGCTG